>ERZ1673699.817-NODE-817-length-30021-cov-5.032537_pt1 | contig 30021 bp, 29 predicted proteins | sample MGYA00580229_ERZ1673699 | MGnify/ENA primary metagenome ERZ1673699 (study PRJEB41218, sample SAMN15661785) | gut metagenome | host: Homo sapiens | place: Canada: London | collected 2015-08-20/2019-03-30 | study: EMG produced TPA metagenomics assembly of... | reverse complement strand
GGCAGACAAAGTAAAAATTGTTACTACAAACATGACTATAAATTATAAAAAGTCTGGTATTGGGATTTGTTTTCAAATAGGAAATGTAGCAAGGACATATGCAGACATATTAAAGCTAATGGCTTTACATAACAAGGGAGTTATTGATGTTGGAGTCATCATTGTTCCGGGCGAAGAAGAATCCAAAATACTTGGGGCAAATTACGCTCGTTATGATAGGCTCGAACGAGAAATAATATTGTACAAAGACATTATAACAGTCCCTATACTTATTATTGGCCTTTCAAACAAATAGCGTATGAAATCAAGAATCGAACGAATCGAGCATATTAAGCGAACCTGTGTTGCTGTTGCTAATGAGAAGAACCCTAATAGTTACGCTATAAAATATTGGCGAGGAGGAAAGTTGAGTAGAAATATCATCCAACTTGATTCTGATTATTTGATGTTCCGAATCGAAAATTCCAGAACAGAAATTCAGCAATTAGCATATATCAAACAAAATAACTTGCGCAAGGAAGTCTTTGAAGATCCAGAGTCTCATTCTGCACAATCGGCCCAGGAAGAGATACTATTAGGAATGATAAAAGAAAAAGGGAAAGACTTTCTCGACGATTTACGAGAGCGAAAACAAGACGATCCATGTATTATCACCTATGACGGATATTTGGTAAATGGTAACCGACGGACTGCAGCCTTAAAATATCTTGGAGTTAGATATATTGACTGTGTTGTCTTACCCGAGGATGCCAATCCTAAAGATATCTATGCAATGGAACAGCAGTTGCAGATTTCGCAGGATTTTCGTGAACCATATCATTGGATCAATGAACTTAAAAATATTAGGCGGGGGAAAGAAGATAAGAATTTAGGCTTTTCAGATCAAGAACTCGCAGACAATCTACGAATTGACAAAACTGATCTGAAGATAAGTCTTAAAATGCTTGATTTTATTGACGCATTTCTTCTATGGAAAAATATCCCCGGTGAATACGATTATTCTAAACTTGATGATACTGAAGAAATATTTCGCCAATTAGAAAAAGCTATTCGCAAAATTGGGAAGAATCTAACTAAACGAGAACAGTTGCAAAATGCAATATTTACATTAATTGAAAAACGTCCTCCAACTGGACGCCTATATGGACATGTAATGTCTTTAATTAAAGATTTTGACAAAATACAAGCGAAAATTACCATTAAACCAAAAGAGGAGCAACAAGCACTCGGCAACCAAAATACTGGAGATGATTTATTATCTGAATTAATCAACAATGGCGATAAACATGAAGGGCATCCGGATATATTTAAAAACGCAGAGAATGCTTCTGATAATTCAGAGAAGTTACTAGAAGCAATTGAAGATGTAAAAGCCGAAAATAAAGAGCGGAATGATGCAGAAGCTGTTTATAATGGAGTAAGTATAGCTCTCAGAGAACTGCAAGGACTTGCTATAGATTCCGACACCGCTAAATTAAATATTGTTGTTACTAAATTATATCAAATTATGGAGATATCTGCACATCTCTTAAAAGATGCAGAAATAAGCCTTCCAAAATGATAGCAAAATTCAAAATCGACCCTACAAAACTCATAGCTTCCATTTATTTAGAAAATGGAAGCTATAGAGTCATCAATGAAATAAAGCTTTTAATGTCAAGTTTGTCAGATGATTATACGTTTCAAGACGACACTTTTACAATTCCTTGGTTTGAATTACGACGAGGAATCAGTGATATTGCTTTTATTTTAAAAAGAGAAAAGATTCAGGCCGATTTTGACGATTTAACAACCACACTCATTAAAGAAGCAATTCAAGACAAAAGGAGTATTAAAGAACGGAATTCCTTATCTACGCCCAGCTCGGAAGAATTCAACAAATATCTTCAGGAATCAGGCTTTGTCAGAGTCTTAAAAAAAGAACAAACGAGGGATGCTTTAAAACTTCTTTCAATAAACCATGGGGCAAATTTTTCAGTCCCCGGTGCAGGGAAAACAACAACTATTCTTGCAGTACACACCATTCTTAAGAAGTTAAACGTAGTAAATAAATTATTCATCATTGCTCCTATTAACGCCTTCATATCTTGGGAAGATGAGATCACTGAGATATTTTATAATAGGAAACAAAATATCAGGCGTCTATCTGCAAATGATTTATCCAATTTTACCGATATTGGGAAAGAGAATCCAGACATTATTCTTGTGAATTATGAAAAGTTGCGAAAAAATATTTCGGGACTTATACCATTTTTTATAAGACATAAAGTTCATCTTATTTTGGATGAATCTCACAGAATAAAAAGCGGCACAAACAACTTAAGCTATAATCAGATTATAAAGCTTGGCAATTTGGCTAAACGTAGGGATATTCTATCGGGAACCCCAATGCCTCAGAATTATCTTGATCTCGTACCACAATTCGATTATCTGTGGCCGGGAGAAGATATAATCCCTCAATCCAACCTCAATGAAAAAGAAGGGAATAGCACTGTAAATTTTTTCATTAATGATTTATATGTTAGAACAACAAAAAATGAACTAGGCCTAAGAAATCCCAACATTTATTATACTACCATTCCAATGGGGAAAGTACAATCAGAGCTGTACAATCTCTTTAAGTCTGAAACCGCACGTATTTTATCCGGGATGGATCGAACCAATATTCAAGATTTCAGAAGGATTGGGAAAAGTGTTGTCAAACTATTACAAGCGGCTACCAACCCAATGCTACTATCTTTAAAAGATGAATATGAAAATGAAACAGTTCCCATTCCAATAGATAAAGAGTATTGGGAATTACTTTATGACTTTCGCAAATATGTATCTCTACAATTCAGTAAATCAAATACATATCCGTGGCATTCAACAAATATGCAACAAATTTCTTTCAACAATTCCGGCAATCAAGCGGGCTAATTGTCTGCACAGTATTGTTGCCTGCTAAGGTACGCGGTGACCAAATGTTTCGCATCATCAACGACGGTCTTGACCAACTTTTCCCGACCGTAAAAATATCTGCTGTCTGAGGGACAAGCGATCTTATCCCACTCTTCGGCAGAGAGAACCTTATCCTTATGTCGGTAACACCAAAGCACATAACTGTTGCATGATTCTGTCGCATTTGTTGGGATCAAAGTTCCATGATACAGAGCAACGAATTCCTCGAACTCTTGCTCGGTTTGAAAGGCAATGCCATCTCCCACATACATATACCCATCGTGGTTGTTCCGTGCTTCCGGAGTAATCAGCTTAGAGATATACATCTTTCTCCAGTCCTTCGTTGTAAAGGGCCCGAAAATCGGATCGGCTTGAGTATATTCCCAAAGGCTCACTTTTGCTTCAAACCGTACCGCTCCGTTCCCACATGCTCCACAGTGGCCCCAGTCGCAAAAGCATTTGTTTGCTTTGCCGAGGTAAGTCAATTTATCCTTCGGGATAAGAGCCCATGCACCACCGCTGGTAGAGCACACAATACCTTTACGCTTTTTGTCGGCCCGGATAAATGGGACATAAGGCTGTTCACAAATACTGTAACCTCTGTCCTCCGCACAATCAATATGCGAATGAGGATAAAAGTCGCCGTAGCGGGTCGTATAGTGGACCATATCGCCTGCTTTGGGAATGAATTTCGAGCGGGTTATCTCGATGAGACGAACATATTCATTCGCCATATCGACATCATTCTTTGTAAGACGATGCTCCAGGTTGTAGCTCTCGTTATGAACCAAGAGCGATTCTAAGGTATATCTATTCTGATTGTTCATAGGATATTGCTTTGAGGGTGAGTTGGCCGTTTATGCTCAGCCTTGCGATTTAAGAGAAAAGACCTACGACCGCGGTTAGGGTCGTAGGCCAAACAGAGAAGCGGAGATTGTAAAAAAGATACAGCCTTTAGCTACATCAATCTAAACTCTCCGCAATGCCAGTTGCAAATAACCATCTAACATAAATATTTGCTACGTTAAAGCTGAAAATTCTACATCAGACCGCAAATACAGCGTTGACGACTGAATTATGATGCAAATCTCATCTATACAATCAATCTTCTCTAACGTGGTGAATAATTATTTTACGACTCATCTCATAGTTCTTTCTGTTTCATTTCTTTCACCCGATCTATAACCCATTCGATCGTCGGTTTTCGAGGATACATGAAAGATCGCTTTGCTATATTTACGATCACAATCCTATTCTTGTAAAGATACATTTCTCGAAGCTGCGGCTCAACGGCCAGCACCTCCTCGCGCAAACGGATGAAATCCGAATGATTCTTGATGATCGGATTGTCGATAGCGGGATAAATTTCCATACCATAAGTGATTTAGGTGAATAATTAGGCGACCCGCTGGTTGCCCCATGCGATGTAGAAATTGCCATCTTTGTCCCGTTCGCGTTTGAGCAGGTTTTCGATCAGGTTGGACGACACGTCAAACTCGTCGAAGATTTCGGATTCCTCCATGATCTCGCCGACCTTAACGAATTCGTTGAGTCGCTCTTTTGTGAGCACCAGGGCGATGATGTTCTGCTCTATGGATTCCTTGTAGCAGACGTAATGCACGCGCGTTTTGTTCTTGGAGTCCAGGCGGATGAAGCGGAAGTAAAACTGCTCCATGCGGGGAATATTCCATTGCAGGGATTCGAGGATTACCTCGTCGCAGGACGGTATGTTTGTCGAGCTCTTGAGCGACTGCTGCGTGCATACGAGAATGCCGTTGTCGGTGGCCTCGAACTCCTTGATGATTTTCTGACGGCGTTTGAAGGTAATCTCCCCATGAATGACGAACAAGGGCCTGTTGGGGAACATGAAAGCCAGATAGTCGGCATACATCTCCATCGCCTCGATGGTTGTGCATCCGATGGCCACCTTGCCGGACATTGAACGTATCAGGTCGGCGATGCAACGTGCTTTGCGCGGGAATGGCTCGCCCTTGTAACCGACGATCTTGTTGGGGATGGAGCAGGCACGGATCATCAGCATGATCTGACGCACAAGACGCAGGGAGGCTTCCTTGCGCGCATCCCCCGTACTGTTGAAGTAGAGGTAACAGATCCGGCAGAACTCTTTGAGGATCGTGGCATATACGGCTTTCTCCCCTGATCCGGGCTCGACGGAATGATGAACGACCTCGTATTTGTCCTTTGCGAACTCCTTGAATTTGCGCGTCAGAATGGTTTTTCTGTTCAGCCGTGCCAGTTCGTCCTTGTTGTAAATATCCTGGTTGCGTTTCTCGATCCCGAATACAGTGGCCTTACCCGGGCAGAAGCAGTTTTTAAACAACTGAGCACCATACCTCGGCGGGAACGGCTTGCCGTAGTCGAGGTTCTGTTGCCGGGTTATTTCGCGCGTATATCGATCCTCGGTATATATGTTCTTGCACCAACACATCAGGTTCACGGAGTTGTTGTAAAGCAATTCATACTGTCCATACAGCTCCGCCACATTGTTGCGCGTCGAGGTTCCGGTCGCCAGGAGTTTGTACTTTGCGCGGCGGAACAAGTCGAGGGCACGACGTGTTCGCTGCGCTTTGTCGTTGGTAATCTCATCGGACTCGTCGAATATCAAACATACCTTGCGGGAAATCCGGCGCATGAAACCCTTGAGCATCCACGACAGTTTTTCGGTCAAGGTCAGCGACACGAGAATGAACATGCCGGGTCTGATCTTTGCGAAGTCCGCCTCGCATGTCAGATGAACGTATCGTTTCTTGTGCTTCTGAAGAAACGGCACCCAGGTCATCTCGATGGCGATGGCGGGTGCGAGCACCAGGCTGTTGCGTATGCGCCCTTTCTCCCGCAGGTATTTGCCATAGAAGTAAGCTACTGCGGTTTTGCCGGACCCCTGCTGCCAGTTCAGGAGCGAATACCGGCGCTGGAAGATCAGGTTCATGTCGTGCTGTTGCAAGTCGTTGAACTGGCACACCTCCATATAATTGTTCAGAAAACGCAATCCGGCGATATGCTCTGCCAACACCGGATTCAGCCCCACATCGAGGATCGGGACGTTATTCCGCAAGTACTCCCGGTGCTTGCGACGAATAACTCGCATGGCCGCCGCATACTGTGCCGCGGCATCGGGAGCCATATTCTTGACCGGTGCCGGCAACCCCCCGTCATCGAGTGCGAGTTGATAGATGGGCACCTCGCGCTTCTTCACGTCATCGAGCAGATGCGGCGCATAGGCTTTGAGCTTGTAGGAGTAGGAAGTCTTTACCAGTGCGACCTCCTTACGGGGCACGTCGTATTGCCGGCGGATATAGCGCCGGATAATGGACAGCACCATCGCATAGGTGAGCCTGTTTTTCTTATATTCCAGATACTTGGCATAGTTTATCTCTTCCGGTGGCTTCTGATTGCGGAATTTGGTCACAAGGGCTACGGCCTTGTCGTGCTTGTCCCGCAGATGCGGATGAGTTTTCAACTCGTACAGATACTTGTCAATTTTGCGCTGAAACTCCACATCCTCGTCGTAGAGCAGATGGTTGGCTTCGCGCCTCAACTTGAGTTTGAGGTTCTGTCTGACGACGCGAAATGCCATGACGCGCTCATGCAGGCACTCCATTGTTATGAACTCGTCGTCCCGATAGGCGCTGCTCTCGATATGCTCGGACTGACGCGAGAAAACCATGACCTTCGTTGCGAAATCTTCGACCCCGAGTGCAGCGAAGGCATCCGACGGAAGCCGTGCCTGGCCGATGAATGAGAAACGACGCTCCACGGTCCGAACCTGCGACTTGTCCCAGAATTCGCTTTGCATGAAAGTCTTGGGTACGATAACGACAAGCAAGCCGGCAGGATTGAGCTGCTCATATGCTTTCTGGAAATAGTAGAACTGCGAAGCCATACGTTCGTGCTCCAGGTTGTAAGGCGGATTACCCAGGATCATGTCGTAACGCTCGATAGCGTCGTAACAGCGGATGTCCTTTAGCTGGATGTCGGCCTCCGGATAGAGATACCGGGCGACCTTTACGGCATCGGGATCGATGTCGAAGCCGGAGGCGTTGCAAATATTTGGCAGCGCATTGAAAAAGTTGCCCATGCCGCAGCACATATCCAGTACGCTTTCCGTAGGTTCGGGAGCTGCCATCTCGACGATCCGACGGCAGAGGGCATGGGGCGTGAAGAACTGGCCCATCTCGTACTCCTTCTTGGCCTGCGCATAGTCGTTGTAGTTCCCGAAATCAGCCTGTTTGAGCCCATGCAGGCCGCCCAGGCCGGTGTAGCAGTTGAACACCGTCTCGCGCGGTATCTCGTCCTTACCCTGGTCGATGGCATAGAGAATCTTCTTGTTGTACTCCTCCCGTTTGCTTTTTGGGACGGGATGATCGATTATTTCGTAACGCATAGATCAGCTTTTATTTACAGAATAAAGTCGAAGGAAATGGAAGCACGCGGCAGCCGTGCCCGGAGTTGAAAACCGCACATCGATGCGGCCATTGACGTAGAACCGGATCGCCGAGAGTTTGTCCGAGGGCAGATCGTACCACTTGCCGACCTGAACGCAATTATGGTTGAACCCGCGGATGTAGTCCATGCCACCCTGAATGCTCTCTTCGGCAAAGAGCGCCAAACCGGCGCAGAGGGTCGCAATCTTTTTGTCCGAGCCGTAGGCGATCTGGTACTTTCCGCGTTTGAGTTCATAGTCATCCATTTTGGTAATCCCGAAGAAACGAATCTTGTCGCCCAGGCATTCGGGCTGAACGCCCCGTCCGAAATCCTCGACCGTCTTCAATACCCGCCGGATGATCTCCTCCTCGGCTTTCTCACGGAAAGTGAGCCTTCCTAATTGACTGATAATATAATCAATACAAATGTTATAGTCCGGGTGGTAACCCAATGCAATATTGTCCGTTTCTGAAAAGGGATAGGCTATCGTGAAACGGTATTTCTCTGCGAAATATCCTATGATCAAGTTCTCAAACAGGCCGCAGGTGCGATGGTACTTTTCAGCTATGTCGTTGATAAATCTGAAAGGCAGGAAGCGTACGTTGATAAATTTGTCCTGAATCTCACAATCCGATAGTCTCTGGGCTTCCACCGTTCCATTCGGTTTAAAGGTGATAGCATATTTGTCGGTGAATTTCTCCGCCTCCTTGCACAGGCACTTGTGCTTGACTGCCAATTCGTCGAGCACGTCATAACATTGTTGTTGGTACACTTGGCAGGCAGCACGATCTTCTGGCGTAATCAGTTCTTTCTTGCTCGGATCGATCGTGTCGAACACGGCGAGCACGGCAGGCAGCGTGCTGCGGTCAATGCGGTTTTCAGTGAAAAGCGCATGTATGCCATTTCTATCCGGTAAATCCAACTTAATAGGTTGGAAATCATTGATCTCGGAAAAGGATATGGGAGTCATAAGATATGTTTAGATGATTGGGAGCCGACAGTTTCGTAAGGTTTCGGCGAGCTTGCAGCACATTCTGTAACTTGCGATGTTACGCGAGTCGATGCAGACGTTGCCGGGCTCCGACATGTAGAGTATGCACTCACGTATGAGTTGGAAAAATCGCTGCTGGACGGTGTGATGTTCTTCGCTCAGGGCCGCCAGGTACCCATCCCAGTCGTTGGAAAAAGTATTCAACCTGCCAAGTAGGTTCTTCATGGCCTCGAACTCGGGTGTATGCCTGAGGCCTTCGATTTCAGCGTATTCGAACTGTTTTTTCATAATAGGATATAAAATGCCAGCGGGCCCGGACAGTCCCGAGCCCGCAGACGGGTCGATTGTTAAAATACCGTATTTGGTTATTTGCGCAGGGCCCTATCGATCATCAGACCGGCCACCTCGTGCAGTTCGCGCGTACGGTCGGAATTCAGGTCCCGGCCGTAGGCGGTGATGGCCTGTGTCAGTTTCCAGAGCGTAGCACCCCCTTGCAGGCCGTCCTCGGGGTTGTTGTTCATCAGGAGCTTCTGCACGCCTTCGCACTCGTTTTTATTGAGCCAGTTGTTTTTGACCAGACGTTTGAGCTCACTGTCGAAGTCCACCTCCAACTCGCTTGCGGCGTGGATCTCGCGGGCTTTCTTCTCGATATTCTCTGGAGCGAAAAGCTGTCGGGTAACATCTTTTACGGCCGACACGGTAGCCTGCGTATCCAGGCGGTAGGTTTCATTCGAGAGCTGAAGGTCCTGCTGAAGACGAGCTCCCAGGTGGATATGCTTCATGGTGCTTTCCCGCACCATGCCGTTCAAGCAGACGCCGTTCAGCAGGAAAGCACGCATATCAACAGCCCCGTCGCCGTAATCGGAGGTCGAGAATCGCGCACCCATGTAGATGATCACCTGACCATTGAGCCGCGTAGGGATGCAGAGAGGTTTGGGTAGAATGGTCTCGACGAAGACTTTAGTATCGGTCATCAAAGCATCACATGCTTGGGCACCGTTATCGAGAGCCACTTGCAGGAAAGAGGTTAGAATCTGCTCGCTGTTCAGCCGTTTGTAGCTGTCTGACAACACACCGCGCACCTCGGAGCCAACGGCGCGGATCAGCACCCGGCTGCGGGGCGTCCATGAGGCGTGCTCGTTGAGAATCTGTGCCGAGAGCCGACGTTGCCACTCCCCGCCCTGTGAAAGTTCCCGCAGGTACTTGGAGGGTATGCCCATCTTCTCGGCCAACTGTCCCACAGCGTTGGTATGAAGGGTGTACGCTCCGTTTTCCAACTGCATGGTCAGGTGGCGATCGTCGGCAAAGGTGATGGCCGGACGGTATCCGGCCCGCCGCTGCTCGACGCCGATGGGGGCGATGAAATCCTGGGCCTCCCGACCTTCGTTTATCAGCCGTTGGATGGTCTGCTGCACGAGGGGCTGACGATCGGAGATCATGCGGTTGACTTTGTTGGCGACAACCTGGTTGAGCCCTTGCTGTAATTCATATCTGTCCATATAAGTGCCCTCACGTTACTGCCGGGCAGGCAGGGGTTAAGATGAATGTATGTTAGATTTTGAGTTTCGCGGCTTCCTCTTTCGTGAAGACCTGGTACTGCGAACGCAGACGGCCACGCGAGAGCTTGCGCCGGCGTTCATAAGCCTGTTCCTCCTCGCTCTTGATTGCGGGAATCACGTCGCGCATGTCGTCGAGTCCGTAGCCCTGCACCGGATCGCAGTCCAGGCTCCGCGCCGCGTGCTCGCGCAGCTTCTCCTCCGGAGTGAAGAACTCCTCTTCCCAATTCTCATCCCAAGCGTTAGAATCCCATCCGTCTTTCATAATCTTCAGTTTAACAGTTAATAAAAGTACAAAGCGTAAGAATGACCAGAAGCGGCACGAAGAATCGCAACAGCCGCCATACCAGGCGCACAAGCACGGAGATCATCAGCAGAAGCACCATTGCTTCCATCAGCCGTTGCAGGTGTAACACTCCTGCAAGGATCAGGATAAGGATCATAATTCGATTTAGTATTCTCATCATATTCTATTTATTAATTATTTATAATTTATTTCAGCCGTTTTATTCTCGGAGCGTGTCCTGAGCGAATAATCCGGCTCTGAGCACGATGTAAGGGCCGAAAGGCCGCTATGTGCAAGGCGCCGGGATAAAAATCAGCACCCGCATGGGTGCTGATTTTTGTGCCGGCCTTCAGCCTGCCTTGCTCATTGCGGCCGGGCCTTATCTTCGTGCTCAGAGCCGGATTATTCGCTCGGATACGCTCCGCCCGGGCCCGGTCTTCCACGACCGTCCGGGCTCCGAGACCGTACCCGCAAAGGCAGTCCAGGACACAGCCGCTTCAATCACGAGAAAACCGGACTGTTAAAGGGAAGATTTGCTGATAGATGGACTAAGATATAGACCTTTGATGTTATCTTTGCAATAGATTGACCTAACCTCAAAAAGCACTGAGCGATGATGAACAGGATTATATTGATCGGTAACGGCTTCGATTTAGCACATGGGCTACCTACGAGTTACAGTGATTTCATTAAATTTTACTGGTATTCATGGGCTGATTTTCAAATGGAAAGTGAGGTGCCACCAGAATATTCGGATGGATTGGTCTGCATCAAACGAGGCTCTAAAGGGTTATGTAATTCTCTTAGGAAACCGAGGATCGATACATTAGATGATTTTGCTCACTTACTAAAAAAAGATCCTGAATCGAGTTTGAGTTTCACCTGTGCGCTCTTTCAGATGATCAATAAGCTGCATGAAGAGTCCGGCTGGGTCGATATTGAGAATGAATATTATAGCGTGTTAAAAACTACGTTGCCTTTTTGGGATGGCCCGAATAAGCCATATAGCAATCCTGAAGATCTGAATACAGACTTAAATCGAATAAAGGAAAATTTAGTCGCGTTTCTGCAAGGCGTCCAAGATAAATTAATTAGAACTGAAATTATTAAACCTTCAATAGAAAAAATTATTTATGAGCCTTTTTGTCCGGAAGATATATCCGTTCAGGGACAGGAAACATTTATCCGTTTCTTGAAAGATCGATGGGAAGATGCTCAGTCAGGGAATGAGTCGGCAAGAAAACAGGTTGCTCACAACTATGGTATCGATTACTTTTATTTCCGCTCGGAAATCGAAACCTATAAAAAGGATTATAGGGATTTGACCGATCATATCGACAGAATCATGCGCAACGAAGCAGATATTGCAAGGTATTTTCGTCTTCCGGATCAAATTCTGTTGTTAAACTTCAACTATACGAAAACCGCCGACTTGTATATTCCTCAAAGTTCAGAATTCACCGTAAACCATATACATGGTGAGCTGAATAACAAAAAGAATCCCATTATCTTCGGGTATGGAGACGAAATGGACGAACACTACAAGAAAATAGCGAATCTAAACGACAACGGTTTTCTCACGAATATCAAGTCGATCCGTTATCTGGAAACGGATAATTACAGGAAGCTGCTGCGTTTCATCGACTCTGCGCCCTATCAAATCTATATTATGGGCCACTCGTGCGGCAACTCGGACCGCACACTGCTGAACACGCTCTTCGAACATCGGAACTGTGTATCTATCAAGCCATTCTACCATAAAAAGGAGGACGGCACGGATAACTATATCGATATAGTTCAGAATATCTCACGGGATTTCAACGATATGACCCTGATGCGGGACCGCGTGGTCAATAAGGGTTACTGCCGGCCGCTCGTAGAACCGGCCCCTTGACCGGTGCTGAGCATAAAGAGAATTGGCGGCTTATCGGCCGCCAATTTCTTTTCGTGGGTGCTACAATTTTGGTCCGCGGCGCTGCTGCTCGGGATAAAACGCCTGGTCGGGGTTCTGCTTCCGCAGGTGGGCTTCGATCAGCTCGGGCTCGCGGCAATAGCGCAGGTCCGGGAACTGGGTTTCGAGGATCTGTCCGGCCCGTTCCCGAATGAGAGCCGCGATACGTTGGTCATTGTTGCCATTAACGTCTTCTTCCCGGGCACGTAACAGATCACGGAAATGATCCCCATATTCGAAATCCGCGAAGGAATGATACGGCAGTTTGTCGAGGGTACAGTTTCCTTCATGCAGCATGGCCAGACAGCGGAAATTATAGTTTCGCGCGTTGCATTCGGTCTCCCTCTCGTGGAATAAAGCATCCATGTTGGAGAAGGTCGGTAGCATGTCGAAGCGGTGTTCAGTAAGTTCGATCAATGCCGTATTGCGGCAGAAAAACCGCTGCGGCAGATCGAGAGGTTTGTACCTGAACATTTCCTCGCATTCTTTACAGAGGGTCTCGGGTGCATCCTCCAGGGCAAACACGGAGACCTTATCCAGGCGGTCGGTTCCGCGTTGTTTATCGAAAAAGTGGAAGCCATAATAGAGCAGGCAGCATTGCAGGGCAGCATTCCCGGCATCGTCCGCCGCAAAAAGATGCAGGCCCCTGTCGGTACGAATCCCTTGCAGCAGGTTGATTTTCGTGTTGTCCTTCGAGCCGAGGTGATACAGGTCGGTGCCGTACAGTATATCCTGCACCAGGATGTCGTGTCGGTTCTCGGGTGCCAGCGGGTCGCGGCCCCGCTGGCGGCAGAAATATACGTCGAACAGGGGCAACACCTTCCGGACCGTTGCCTGTCCCCGTGTGAGGGACTGTTGAATTTGTCCTAAGAGGTCGGGGGCCTCGATGTCCGGTGTGCTGAGGATCGGCATGTCGCTGCGGCGTTTGTAGTCCAGGCGCAGAAACCAGTTTCGGGGAACCGTGAGGGGGTCGTTACCGAGCTGACGCATATGCGTGTCGATGAAGCGTGGAAAGTCCCTTTCGGGGTTCTGCGTCATGCCGGCTGAGAGGATCTTTTTGTCGGGTGCGAGGGCCAGCAGCAGGCTGGCCGGTTCATTGGTCCTATTCATAAGGTTAGAGTTTCATTCTGTGTGTCGCGGTTTTGTCGGGCTCCGAAAGGAGAGGGATCTGCTCCTGTGCGTACACCGGCTCCCGGCCCCGTATGGGTGCGAACTCGCTATCCAGGAGCTCCTGGGCTCTTCTTTGCAGCTCAGCCGGCGCAGCGTTGTCATCCATCATGTTTATGAAAACAGAGGCATAACGGGAGTGATAGTCGTCGGCACCAACGAGCTTCGGTATGGCCATGCCGGTCTGGGCGATGCACAGCAGGTGCATGATCTCGTAGTTGCGCTGCGAGCAGTTCAGTCCCGTGGCGGGCTGCGGGAAAACCAGCCGGTTGAAGTTCTGCCATGTCGGAGTCATGTCGTAGCGGAGGATCTCCAGGCCGCTGTTCAGGGATTTTTCGGATACGAAGAGTTCGGGCGGCAGACTCGTGGGCTCCGGTGCTTTCATGGGGTTATGCCGGATGCGGGGTACGCGATCCACGAAGTCTTTGAGCGTCGGGTCGAAGGCCGGCACCCGGTAAATCGCCAGCTCCGTCTGCGGCATCTGGGGCGCGAAGAAATGGTCTGCCGTCTGCTGCAAATACCCCTGGAGCAGGCCGGCCCCGTGCTTGGTAGGGCTGAAGAGCAGCACCCCCTGACAGCTCTTCACGGCCATGTAAGCCCGGAAAAGGGGGCGTGCCATGCTCAGCTCATAGATGTAATTGTTCTCCAGGGGCAGTAGATGTCCCAACGGCATTTCTGGTCTGTTGAGCAGAGGTTCGAGGATAAATACATCCCGCAGCTCCAGTTGTATGGCGCTGTCGAGGGGCAGAATTTGTCGCGGCGTGATGCCCTCGTGACGCAGCCCGGGCAGCAGGTTGCGGAAATAGTCGCGGCTGCGCAAGCCGTCGAGTGCCGGCAGGCGTTCGAGCTGTTCGGGGGTGAAACGGTAGTGGAACATCCAGTTGTCGGGCGTCAGGTCGGCGTTTTTCAGCCGTTGGATGTTGCCCCAGGCGAAGTGCTCGAAGCCTTTCATCCCCTCGTTGCTGCGTCGGATATGGAGGCTGTCGAATGTCGGCCCCAGCATCAGGTAGAGGTCGTTGTAGATCATGCGTTGCGATTCCATAGAATTAAATTTTAGGTCCTTGATTGAAAGCCCGGGAAGGCATCTCCAGATAGAGCTCCCGTGACGGCTGCCGCGTGTCGATGCGACGGTCGGGATAGTCCCGTTCCAGCAGATGCGAAGCCCGCCTGCGTGCCGCGTCCTGCAAATCCTGCATCTGCTCGGGGTCTTCGCACTCGACGATCTGCTCCGCGAGGTCCCGGAACTGCCGCATGTAGGAGCTCAGGAACGGCAGCTCGGCATTCGGGCGCTCTGCGGGATAGCCCTCGCGGGCGATATGGTCAAGCAGGGCGATGTCGTAGGTGCGTGTCGGCTCCCGGGGCCGGAGGTTCTCGCCGACCAGGAAGCGCACATAGCTCACGGACGTGGGGCTCATGTCGTATCCCTTGACGAAGATACCTTCGTGCAGCAGGTCTTTATCAAGCAGGGGCAGACGAGTGAGATCCCCGAAGGAGAAGTTGCGGGGTCGGTGGTTGAAGTTGAAATTCAAGGTCCCCATATTCTTTTCGAGAAGGCGTGTATCCAGGAAGGTATGCAGGTCGTAGAAGTGCAGGCTGTCGATGCGTAGCTGCGGATCGTAAAAACGGTCGGCGCAGTGTTGCAGCAGGCTGCGGTATGCTTCGCGTCCGGGGCTGCTGCCCAGGGCGTACAGGAGCACGCCAGGGCCTATGTCCACGGCGCGGCAGGTGGGGAATCTGTCGCCCTGGGGCCCATAGATGCCGAAGCGGGTGCAGAAGGCTTTGTATCCGGGGGCCTGTTCGAGCGCCTCATGCTGTCCCTGCTCGGAAAAGAGGTCGATGCCGTACTCACGGCAGAAGCAGGCGTCACGCACGGAGGCGACCTGTGCGGGATGCAGATCCCGACGTGCCGCCAGCTCGCGTACGAGCAGGAAGTAGTTGCCGTGGTCGGCACCGGGAGCCAGAGGCGGGAGTTCACGCCCGTCGGGGAACTCGTAGCCGAAGACCCAGTTGTCGGAGCGTCTCGGCCGTGCGGGGGTCTGTACGAGGCAGCCGTCGAGGAAGCGGCGGAAATCCTCCGGCTCGAAAGGCTTTGAGAGCACACGCACCCGGTCGGCCTCGGCACGAGGGTTCACCGAGAGATAGACGGTGGCGGGATGTTGCTGGTTCATGGTGGCTTGATTTAGAGGTGAGGGCCTCGCTTGACCAGTTCAATGTGCGGTTTCTCCCCGGGGTACATCCGGTTGTCGAGATGTCCGGGTATCTGCTGCCGCGACCTGCCGGCATGTTGGAAGAAGGTGAGCAGATCGCGCAGAGTCATCTCCCCGAGCGTCTTGCGGGGCAACGTCCCGGGGTCGCGGCGCTGGCAGAAGAGCGCGTAGTTATTGGCATTTTTCGTGAGGTCGTACTCGTGCAGGACGTGTCCCTGTTCGAGTATTGTGCGTTCCACGTAGGCGGCTTTGAAGCCCTCGCCCTGCTGCTGGGCTTTGCGGATGCAATCGACCTGGTCCTGCACCTTGAAAGGGTCGGCGACGACCTCCCAGTAGCGAAAGGCTCCGTCGGGCTGTGCGGGGTTGAAGAAGTTGCGCTCGTGGTAGAGCTCATATTCCTGCCGCTGCCGCCGGCCCTCGTCAGTGTAGGAGAAGAGCACGACACCTCCTGTTGTCTCCACGGCGATGTAAGCCCGATATTCGGGCAGCACGTAATGGGGGCGCGGCATGTTGGCGCCATACCCTTCAACGGGGTCGGGATAATCGGGCCGTTCGACCAGACGTATATGCTCGGCTCCGGGCGTGAGGGGTACGATGCCGTTGGTGACGCAGTAGAGTGCGTCCCACAGGTTCACGGTATGGCGGCATCGGCCGCCGCTGCGCTCCACGGCTTCCATCACGCGGTCGAAGTAGTCCCCCGCCTTGAGGGCCGCCGTGGTGATGGGCGGGATGTTCCGGTGGTCGGGGAAGTCGAAGCAGGCCATCCAGACACTGGGGTTGTGTCCGCCCCGCAGCACGTAGGTCACCTCCTGGTGCATGTATCTGAGGAAGCCGTCCGTACCGGTGCCTTTGCGGCTGGCGTGCAGGATATGCTTGAAGCTGTCGTATGTCAGGTAGAGGCTGCCCGTGAGATTTTCCGTGTTCTTCATGGCGCGGGAGTTACTGTGCCGGTTGCTCGTCCCAGCCCGGGACGAGCAGGGTGTCGATCCCCACTTGGGGACTGGGTACGTGCTCCACGGTTTCCGTTTCTGCCAGATTGCAGCGTGTGAGGCCCAGAAGAGCCAGCAGGACGATCAGGATGCTTATGATTTTCTTCATGTCGTGTTATTCTTTAAGTAACTCAGTGATCTCGGGGTCGAGGTTCCCGCGAAACTGCATGCGGGAGTCGAGCTCGCAGGCCCGCAGGAAATGCTCCCTGCCTTCCGCCTTGCGGCCTAAACGCGAACAGACCACGGCCCGCAGATATTCCACTACGGACGACGGGGGCAGGCTGTCCAGAAGCGCGGATGCCTGTGCGTCGAGGCCCAGCGAGAGGAGGGCCACCACGGTGTTGCGGTCGCGGTAGTCATTCAGAACGTAGAGGGCCGGGGCATACTGGCGTCGTTGCAGGAGCTTCAGCCCCCGCATGTAGGCCGTGTCGATCTCCCGGGTGTGAATGGTGTCTTTGACCATGCCCACGCGCCGCAGGTGGCAGCGCACGCTTACGGCCCGGAGCCACGGATAGAGACGCTGCCGGATGTGGCGGTAGTCGGCGGGATAACGCTCCGCGATGCGCCGCTCCCGCACGTCGGGGTCGCGTTCCGCGTCGATCAGCCGTTCGATCTGCCGTGCATGCCGTACCTCGGGGTCGTCGTCGATGCGGCGGCGAAGCTCCTGCCAGTCTTCCGCCACCCAGCGTACGACCATCGGTATCCCGCGGCCGGCCGCCGCACGGCGTCGGAGGTAGTCGCGCAGCCCCTCGGCGCGGTCGCGGGCCAGGGCGCGGTTCCGCTCGTAAGCCCCCTCGGGGGATGCGGAGGCCGTGAGGATGAGGCTGTCGATGAGAAACTCCCGCTGGCGTCCGAGCGTATCGAGCAGGGACGTCAGGGCATGGAGTTCGGTGCTGTTGTGTCCGAGTGTGTCGATCACGCGGCTGCCCCCGACCATGAACTGCACGTAGCGCCGCTCCTCCAGGGTGGCATACTTGTCGATCACGCGGATTTTGTAGCGCGTGGTGGTATCCACGAACGAGAGCATGGAGGATACATGGTACGTGAGCGTGTCGGACGGAGGCAGACGGTAGTAACTGCCGTCGAGCGCCACAACCCAGCCCTGCAAGGTCACGAGCATCGTCTTGGATGTCTCGTCCGTGGGTACCTCCTGCGAGTAGTAGTAGCTCATATGCCCGGGGTGCTGCACCACGCTGTCGAGCCGCACGCCCTCCGAATAGGGATACTTCACCATGCGCGTGAAGGCCCGCTCGGCGCTGCGGGAATCGGGGCGGAATACGCGCACATAGCGGTCGTATTGCCAGTAGTCCCGCTGCTGCACGCGCGAGAACACCCCGCCCCGCAGGGTGATGCGCTTCAGGGGCTCGGCATGGCCGTACTTGTGCAGCATAGGCACCACCACGACGCTGCGGGCCGCGCCCTGCAACGTGCGGGGCAGGTCGATGCGGAAGTCAATGGTCACTCTGCCCAGACGCTCGGGCAGCGTGCGGGCCCGGGCTTGCACCGTGACCTGGGGAATATCGAGGACCATGACCTGCTCGCCGTCAAGCTGCTCGGCCCGCACGAGTACAAGGCGGCCGCTGTCGCGTTCCACGCGCAGAGCCGGGGGCGTGTCCTGCTCGCGCTCGCGCTGCCGGTGGGTGACGTGCAGCAGGTCGGCCGTCGCCTGCCGCCGCTCCAGACGGCCCGATACGGCACAGGCGCTCAGGGTGAGCACCGCAAGCAGGACGATGAGGTTCTTCTTCATCTGCGACGACTATTTGACCCGATAATCGACCATGCCGTTCTTGGAGACGGTGCGTGAGAAAGCGGCCGTGTAGGAACTCAGGGCATAGCTCTGGCCGGCGGCGAGGCCCAGGTCGAGGGTGTAGCCTGCTACGTCGCGGCCCTTCTGAATGGCTATGGGCATCGTATAGGTCTTGGTCGTCAAGCTACTGCCGGCGTATAGCTGCAACGTGGGACGCACGATAAGATTCACGTCCTCCGGCACGGGATAGTCGCCCTGGGCCATCACGCTCAACTCACCCGCCACGGAGCTGTCGAAGCTGAGCGTGTAGGTGGCCGTCCTTTTGAGACCCACAACCGATGCCGTGGTCGTTGCCCGTTGGCCCTCGGCATCCTGCACGGTAAGGGTGAAAGGGTTGCTACCTACCGCCTCGGGCCGTACGCGCAGGTTGTAACTGCCGGGGCCCGGAAAGGTGAAGGAGGTCGCGGGGTTCTGATCGCTCGTGAGGTTCAGGAACAGAGAGGCGGTGCCCGAACAGGAAACGGTGTACTTGCCCGGATAGCCGGTCTGAGACACGGTGATGGTCGCTATGGCCCGATCCATCGCATAAAGACGGGGCTTATCTATCGTGCAGACGACATGCGGCCGGGGCTTTATGAACGAGGTGAAAAGCTGCCGCTCGATAAGCACCCCGTCGGGGCCTTCGAGAGCCAGATGCAGACGCACCTCACCCACGTCGGGCTGCGTGTATTCGAGGGGCACGGTCACCTTACCCTTGTACGGATGCAGCGGGAAGTCCGCACCGGGCGCGAGCAGCAGGCCGTTCACGCGCAGGGTGCCCGTGCCCTGCTTTCGTACATAGCGAAGCGTATAGCTTCCGCCCGCCGGGCTGTTGGCGCATTGCAACAGCAACTCGGTGCGTGCGGTCATGCCCTGCTCGTACTGCTCCTGGAAGGGATCGACGTCGAGGCTCGTGGTCGTCACCCGCGCATCCAGGGCGTTCATACCCAGAATGCGCACGTCGAGGCGGTAAACGCGGTTGCGGACGATGTTGAAGTCCGAGGTGTTGTTCTCGCCCAGGAAGATGCGGTAGATGATCTCCACGCCCGCGGCTGTGGCTTCGATCTGGAAGTAGGTTGCAAAAGCCGGGGCACGTGAGGGCTCCTTCTGCCCTTGCTCGGTGATACCCGGCACCGTGCCCTGGCGGTTTTCCATCAGGTAGTAAGTCGCTGAGTACTCCGAGCCGGGATCGGTGACGGCCGGCAGGTCGGCGACGTGGGCAGCAAGCTCCGCACGGCTGTCACGGAACAGGTGCATGGTGCGTGCGGCGCTGCGGAGCTGCACGGAGCGTACCGTGAGCCGGGAGGCGAACTCTCCCTGCACGGAGAAGCTGAAGTCCACGCGCGCGACAGCACGGGTGAGGGGCACCGGGATGCGGCCGTCGCCCGTGACCTCGATCTGCTGGCGTGCGGACATCGGCAGGGGCCCGTCCCCGAGTGTCGTGGGGTCGGGGGCGCAGGTCATCTGCTCGACCTGCCGCAGCGTCGCATCACCCAGGTCACGGCCGGCGTTCGCCACGGCATAGAGGGTGTAGCGTCCTTTCAGCAGTTCGACTCCCACGGCTGCGCTCGTGGCGTATAGGTGGCAGGCACACAGGCCACTCCGGTCAAAGAGGTAGATGTTCACGTCGTGCAGGGCCTCGTCGTCCCCGCCGCGGGTCAGGGCCTCGCCCCGCAGCAGCAGGGTGAGCTTCATGCGCTCCTTCGAGCCGGGAGCGGGCAGCTCCTCGTGTTCGGCACAGGCACAGGTAAAGGTCAGCAATGCGGTCAGAATAAAAAGATTGTATCTCATAACAAGCTGTTTTAGAATAGATAGGTAAAGCTGACCTCGGCCCGTGAGGGGCCCGCAGCCCAGCGTTTATAGCGGTGAACGGTGTAAGGCTCGTATTCGGGCAGCGTGCGGAGCCGCCGCGTATCGCGCATGCGGTAGATGCCGACACCTGCTTCGAGGGTGAGGTTCCAGCGCTTCGAGAGCATCCAGGCGTAGCCGTAGCTCAGGCCCAGGCCCCCGAGGGTGCCCTTGTACGTGTCATGCCGCCCTCCCCAGATATAGGAGGCGTAGGTAGCCTGCACCCCGAGGAAATGCCCGACGAACGCCTCGTAGAACCAGCGGCGGGCGCCGAGCTGCACCCCCGTAAGGCGTGTGCTGTATGTCGGGGTGTCGATGGGGTTCCAGTAGAGGGCGGCCTCCAGCGACCAGCGATCCGTGACGGCGGCCTCCAGGGCGAGGTTCAGCGTCCCCGTGGCGGCTGCCAGGGCATTCAGGCGCACGCCGAAGAACTGCGCGGCGGCGGGCCGCGGCACGGCGAGGGCTGCCAGCAGCGCCAGCAGGATGAGTTTGTGCTTCATGGCGGGAGTGTTTTAGTGGAAATAGGCGTAGGCTGTCCGCTCCATCATCGGCGTGTCGGGAACGAAATGCCAAAGGGGGTCGCGGCTGATAAGGCCCAGCAGGTTGAACTGTCCGAACCATCCCTCGAACCGGTGCCCTGCCTCTGGTTCGGCCCGGAGCGTGCAGCCCTCGGCAAGATAATAGACCTTGTATAAGCTGGAGGAGAGCGTGCCACCACGGATCACGTCAGCGTCGTCGCTGACGATGCCGCAGTGGGGGCAGCCCACGCGGGCGCTGTCGTAGTACCAGCTTGTATATACGGTCAGCAGGTAGCCGTAGCGATAGGTGAAACGAAAGGATGCGGCGGGCCCGTAGCGGTCGTAGAAACGCACGACAAAAATTAGGCGCGCGTTCGAGCGTGTGAAAACAGGCGGCTCATAGTCCAGGATGTAGTGGGTGGAAACCTCCTGCGTCGGTTGCAAATCATAGGTGCGCAGTCCGGACTGTCCATTGTACCTGAAGAACTTGATGTCCCCCTGTTCGACCTCCAGGGTTGCACGCAAGCCCATTGTCCGGAAGTCCCCCTCGAAGAAGGCGTTTAAGCGCAGAGGGGCCGTTTGCAGGCATATGCCGTCGTGCTGATCGGAGAGTATCGAGCAGGAAACGTCGATGTCGTAGTAGCGCATGCGTACGTCCACGAGGTTGTCGCCCCGGATGGTGATATGCAGGGTGTGTTGGGTGTTCGGCCGGATGTTGAAATCCGAGGTGTCGTTATCTCCCGGGAAGACGAAGTAGTCGAGCACCCTGCCACCCCGCAGGGCCCGGATGCGCAGGCACGTAGCACCCACAGGAGCGACGTCGGGGCTTTTCTGCCGCGGGTCGGTGATGGCAGCCACCACGCCCCGGCAGTTGGGCAGCATGTAGAACGTGCCGGTGCGCTCCTCCAGGATGGGGCCGTTGGTCAGGATCGTGGGCATGGCACCGCTGAAGAGCGACGCACGTGCCGGGACGTTCATGGCCTGCACGGACCGGAACTCGATGCCGCCGGCTGCGGGAGCCACCTCCACGGTATAGGCGATGCGTGCCGCAAAGCGTTGCAGGGCCAGAGGCTCAAGTTCCAAAGGCGCATCGGCAGGCAGCACGGTGATCGGCCGCTCGACGGTCATCACCAGGTCGTCCCAAACCTCGGGCTGAGCCACGGCGTAGCCTTGCAGTTCGTCAAAAGTCAGATACCCCGTGTCGGCATGGATATTCGCCACGACGTAGAGCGTGTAGTGCCCGGGCATGCAGGTAAATTGCGCCGCCGTGGAGCGCGTGTAGTATTGCTGCACCTCATGTGTGCGGTCGCTCACAAGGAAGAGGTTGACGTCGGCGATGCGCTGCTCGTCCGTCTGCCGGATCACGGCCTGCGCACCGGAGGCATAGACCGTCAGCCGTACCGTGACCTGCCGGGAGCGGGATACGGGGCTGGGGATTTCGGGCTCCGAGCAGGAGACCAGCAGCAGGCCTAAAAGGATGGAAAATAGGGTTTTCATGGCGTTTTGATTTAAGCAGGCTCCCGCCCTCGGGGAGCGGAAGCCTGCGATGAGGAGGTTCTTAGGCTCCCAGATCGACGTTCTGCGTAACGGGGGCCTCCCACTCGGCAACGGTCAGGGCGACCTGGCAATCCTGCCCCACAAGGCCCGAGAGGGTCGCGGCGACGCGGTAGTAGCCGTTGCGAGCGATCTCACCTCCGGCCTTGCCCGTCAGAGGCACCGTATAGACGATCTCCATCCTATCGTCCGTGGTCGCGGCGTTCCCGTCGGCGTCGTAGAGGGCCGTGATTTCGAGCGTCACGCGGCCACTCTCGGCCAGGGGCCCGTTCTCAAAGAGGTAGAACAGGTTGCCGTAGCCGCCCGTCACGGCGACGGGAGCCTGGGTGTGGGTGTAGCTCATGGCTCCGGGTGCCGGGCTGGCGGGCGCGATGATCGGCGACTGGGAGGCGGCTTTCAGCAGGCGCGTGCCGGTGAGGGTCAGCGTGCCCGAGTACTTGTCCCCGAACCCGGGGGCCACGGAGGTCTGGACGGCGACTTTCGCCACGGTGCGCTTCAGGGTGAGGGCTACGTTCGTGGTGGCGCCCTGCGCGGCGATGGCCTTATTAGCAAAGGCGGTCATCACGAAGCCGCCCGTGCGTTTGGCTTTCGTGCTCACCTCGGCAAAGGTCCCGTTGTAGTCCGCCGCAGAGGTTTCGAGCGTTTCGAGCAGCGACGCTTTGGTCGTCACGTCCGTAAGGGGCATGTTGGCCACGGCATAGAAGTCGCACGACGTGCCGGCCGTGGCGTGCGGCAGGGCGAAGGTCGCCGTCTTGTCCGCGAGTTCTGAGGCCGTGAACTGACGCTCGGTCACAAGGTCTCCTTTGGCGTTGAACACATAGACCGAAAGGGACGAGAGGCTTTTTTCCCATGTCTCGGCGGCGGCCGTGGTCGAGAAGAAGGCCCGGCTCGCAGGCTCGTCGATGAAGGTCATCGTCACCACGGCCCCGTCCGAGGCGTTCGGAGTGTCGGGGGTAATGATCGGGGTCTCTTTGTCACAGGCGACAAAGGCGAGGGCGGCGAAGGCCGCATAAAAAAGGTTTTTCACGTGTAAGGTTTGTTATGCTGCCTCAGGCAGCGGTTATCGTTTACTTTTGCTTGGCGGGGCGTCCACGCCGGCGGGTGTAGAGGTCGTTCTGCTCGAAGTATGCCCGCAGGGTGTGGATGAGCTCCATGATCAGGTGGTTGTATTCGCTGCGGGCCACGAGCCCGTCATCGAGGTTGTAGCGTGCGAAAACATCCTCGCACAAAGGCTGGAGCGTCAGAGCCAGCGTGCGGTGCTGCGCGGCAGGTATCAGGGGAAATTCGGTCGAGAGGATGCAGCGCAGCGTATCGTAGCGCGAGAAGATCAGACCCTCGTAGAGAACGGCCTCGGCGCGTGCGGCGGCCGTCAGGGGCCCCTCGCCCGCAGCGAGGGCCGCGCGGTAAGCGGCGGCCGCATGCTTGCTGCGGGTTTCGATGAGCCGATGCGCATGCGTGAGCTGCGGATGACGCTCGCGCAGGAACTCCTCCAGCCGTTGCCGATAATAGCTTGTAGATTGACAGTTATCCATAGTTGTCGTGCTGGCCGGCATGATCGGCTGTTACATCCGTGGCCCCTGACGGCGCCCTTCGGACGGCTCCTCGGGCAGCAGAGGCGGTAGCTCGGGGGCCGGGCTGTCGTCCATCTCGGGAATGCCGGGAGCCTGGGTCTGCACGGCCTCTTGCACAGTGGCTTTCTCGGCCTGCTGCGCCGCGGCCTCCCGCATTTCGCGGGCACGCTGGTAATTCACGAACTCCAGCCCATTGGTCTCTTTATTTACCAGCAGCATGCAGTTATAGGGCTGATGGTCCTGTTTGGTGTACTTCCGGCCGTCCACCTGCTTGAAATCATGAAGCGCAATGCGGTCCCGGGTGTCGAGCTGCTTATCGAGCTGCTCGGGGATGAAGATGCGCTCATAGTGCGGGTCTGCGACGATGAAATCCATGCGCTGCACGTCGAACTGCGCGTGTCCCGAGAAAAGGTTGTCGCTATTCTGATAGTGGCACTCTTCGAGTTTCGTGCGGCCGCCCTGGCGGAGCTCGCCTTTCTGCTCTGCCGTCAGACGCACGTTATAGAGGTAGTCGGGAACCTGCACGTCCTTGCGCGGTACATAGATCATGCGGTTGGTCTCACGGTTCAGCGCGGCATAGCAGGGCTCGTCGTTATGGATAAGGAAGCGATCCAGGGTTCGGCCCTGGCGCAGAAGCGCGGTGTCCTCGCTGTTGAGCACCATGCGGACGCGCTCGTCGGTGAGGAACTCCGGAACCGGCAGCGGCGACTGGACCTTGAAGTGCATGGTGCCCTCATCGTCATAGTAGGGATGGATGGAATACAGACCCTCCACGGGCAGGTGCTCCCCGAGCTTGTGGTTCAGAGGTATCAGGCGCGTCTGGCGCCCCAGCTCCATGCTGGCGATCAGGCCGTCTTTCTGCATCTGAGCCACGTCGAAGCCCGCGGCCGCGAGTTCATGAAGGGGCATGCGGCTCCTGTCGTACATGACCTTACTGAGCGTGTTGGTCGAGGTGCGGTACGGACGGGCGATTTTCAGCGCCTCCTCGTCCCGTGCGTCGAGCTGCAACCTGGCGAGGGCTTCGCCGACGATGCCCACCTTGTCGTAGGGCACCCTGTAAAGCTCCGGCACGGTCTTCACATCGTTTCCTGCGGTATAAGCCTGGATGCGCATGGTGCTGAAGAACCGCGCGACAAAGCGGCTGTCGGTCAGTTGCATGAAGGCCGCATGGTTCTTGGTCAGCGGCTCCACGGTGGTCATGTTCAGCGTGTTGTTGTCCATCGAAAGGGCGCTTACGACCTTGACGCTGCCGTCCAGAGGATAGCGCAGCACAAGGGCATCCTTCGAAGGATCGGGATGCGACACCTGTGTAGGCTCGCCTGCCCGGGATTTGTTCTCTTGTTTTGCCATGATGATATGATTAAAATGGTTGGGTGTTTCCGTGGAGCAAAGGTATGATGCACATAATCAGATTGTTCTGCATGTCACCGTACGGATTGTGCCCGGTACCTCACTGACCGTCAGGATAGTTCCCTACCGGCCGCCGGCCGACGGCTTGGGCTGCGGGATCAGGTGCCGCAGCTTGGGATCCCGACGTATGCGTTCCAGTTCGTCGGTGATGATCTGCGCGACCTCGGAGCGTATGCGCTCGTAGTTGGCGGCGATCTGCTCCTGCATACAGTCGCGGCCCGCGGCATCCCGGAAGCTCGTGATCTCCGGAATAGGACGGTAGGCCGCCGTTTCACGCGCCACGGCAGCGTTGTCCACGACAATCTGTGCATGGAAGATCTTCTGCTCGATGCGCTCCCCGAAATTGTCGGACACGGCACCCACGAACATACCTTGCGAGAGGTTGGCGATCTTCGAGGCCGGAATCAGGCTGTCGAGCTGCGTGTTGATCGAGGTGGACTTCTGCTCCGGGGAGATCGACAGCGACTCGCGGCGCTGGAGGATCTTGCCGAAGCGTTCCGAGAGACTCTTGGCTGTCTCGCCCACGACCTGTCCTGCGAAGACGTTGCCCACGGTATTCTGGATCACCTTCGACTCCTTATCCCCGTAGTCGCGCGTGAGCTGCGAGTAGTCCTGGAAGCCCAGGCACACGGCGACCTTGTTCGAGCGGGCCGTGGCGATCAGGTTATCCAGGCCCCGGAAATAGATCGTCGGCAGCTCGTCGATGATCACCCCCGACTTGAGCCGGCCCTTTCTATTGATGAGCCGAACGATGCGCGAGTTGTAGAGTCCCAGGGCTGCGGAGTAGATGTTCTGACGGTCGGGGTTGTTGCCTATGCAGAGGACTTTGGGCTCATGGGGGTTGTTTATATCCAGCGTGAAGTCGTCGCCCGACATGACCCAGTAAAGCTGCGGCGAGATCATGCGCGACAGTGGTATCTTGGCCGAGGCGATCTGCCCCTGAAGCTGATCCTGAGCCCCTGAGCGCCAGGCGTCCATGAAGGGCGAGAGGTAGTTTTCCAACGCCGGGATCGAGGTGAGAATCACGAACAGGTCGGCATAACGCTTGTTCAGCAGTTCGATGGCATGGGGGAAGGTGCAGTAACGACCGTCTTTGTAAAGCCGCAGATACCAGATGATCGCCGCCAGCAGGATGATCGGCGACTCGACGAAGAAATCGCCCTGCTTAGTGATCCACGTTTTATTGAGGTTCAGCATGATCACGTAGGCGCTTTCGTAGGCATCCGATATATCGGTCATAAAGGACGGATTGATCGGATTGCAACGGTGCGACCGCCGCGGGTCATCGAAGTTGATCACGTAGAATTTCGGAGGTACCGTGTAGCTTTTCAGGTGCGTGCGCAGGTGGTTATAGGCGATTACGCTCAAATCATCGAACTTGAAGTCATAGATATACAGAGCGAAGCCCTTTTCGATCTGCTGCTTGATGAAGTTGTTGATCACCGCATACGACTTGCCCGAGCCGGGCGTTCCCACTACGGCCGTGGCACGGAACGGGTTGACCACGTTGATTCACCCGTCGTGCCAGCCTTTCTTATAGTAGTAGCGCGTGGGGATATTGACCGAGTACGGGTTGGTAATCAGGCGGGACTCCTGCTCGAAGCTCTCGTTTTCCTGATTGAACGGGTCATCCATCATGCCCTGCGACATCAAGCGTCCGAGCCACACGCCGCCCGTCAGCAGCAGGATGTAGCCTGCGATCAGGGCAGCAACGTAGAGACTGCATGCCGTAGGCAGCCCGGCCGGCAGATGCAGCAGGGGACCCGAGCCCAGGAACAGCACACCTCCGGCCGCGAGGCTGCACACGATCATCCGCCAGGTGATCTGCCGGCTGCGCACGCTGCGCGTACCCAGGCATGAGAGTCCCAGAAGCAGCAGGCATAAAAGTTTGGAATACAGCGGTGCGGAGAAAAGTCCTGTGGTGCGCTCGAAATTCGTCAGGATGCGGTCGAGCAGCTCCAGCGTTCAGCCCTGGGCCGACAGCCAGGCGTGGCAGAACCAGTAGATGTGCGAGCAGAGAATCAAAAGGCTGATGCCACGCATCAGGTGCATGAGCTTCGAGAGTCCTCTCAGATCGTCTTCTTGTTGCATAAAATCGGGATTGGAAGGCAAAGATAGTTGCCTCGATGTGCCGCGGTGCGGGATGGAAGCCACCGGCATTCGCCGGCATCGTGCGGCACCAAAAAGGGCTGCGGGCGAAGAGCAGCCCTCCATAAATTCCTTAACGCTGGCTCAGATCGGTAAGCGCCTCACGCATGCGGTCCAGCAGGGGCGTGAGCTGCTTTTTGCGGTTGAGCACATTGCAGCGCAGCCCGTCATAGTTGGGAATGTGCGTATTGAAAGCCCACTCGAAAACCTGAATGATATTTCGGACCGTCGCCGCACTGTTGCCGGCAGAACGGCAGAAGCGGATTTCGTACAGCGGAACGATAAGTTCCACAAGGTCCGTAGCCCGGAAGCCGTCGTTCAGGAACAACGGCGAGCAATGGGACGTAGCTTCCGGCTCCGCAAAGGCCGGATGCCGCACCCGTAGCAGAAGCAGGCGCCGCTCCGCATCGAGCGTGTCGAGAACTTTGAGGCAGTAGTGCCGCGCCAGCGGGGCGTCGCTCTCACGTCCCGAGAAGAGCCGCAGCAGACCTGCGGCTTCCATGCGTGCCCGCTCGATGGTCCGTAGCACCCGTGGGGTACAGGACGCATCCGTCATGCGTGCCGCTTCTAAGACGAAAGCCTCGAATGCCGCTTCGTAAGCCGCGGCCTCGATAGGCGTGCGGGGATTGCGGGCCGCCTGCGCCATGAGCGCAAACAGCCCCTCTTGCATCAGTGTGTTCATAGTAAAACGTATTAGGATTAAACAATAACCCCGGAGCCCCGCGGAGGGCTCCGGAGAGGAATTGTCGTCCGCACGCAGCATGAACATAGATGCTCGAAAATAAAGAAACCTTCAGACCAGAAGATCCGAAGGTTGAGAATGACGGCGAAAGTGTTGCCTTATGTTCCGTAAGGAGCATAAGTCCGAGGCAAGAGTGACATCGGCGGCTATGTATCGTTTTGGCGTTTGCTGCTTCGTTTTCAGTGTTTTTCCAAAATAGCTTTCTTTTACGATGATTGTGCTGATGACCTGTTTTTCAGACGTAAAATTATCAATTTCCTGCATATAATTTGCTTTAAGTTAACTATCTTTGCTTCGGATGAAAAAACTTTTTATCATAGGAGGTTGTAACGGTGCGGGTAAAACAACCGCCTCATATACCGTACTGCCAGAAATGTTGGGATGCAAGGAGTTCGTTAATGCAGACGAGATCGCAAAAGGACTCTCGCCTTTCAATCCCGAAAGCGTAGCCATCGAAGCGGGACGCTTGATGCTCCGGCGCATGGAGGACCTACTCTCTGAAGGAGCCGATTTTGCTTTCGAGACGACGCTGGCCACTCGTTCGTATGTAGGTTTCATCCGGAAGGCACAGCAGATGGGTTATTTCGTCACGCTGGTCTATTTCTGGTTGCCCACACCGGAACAGGCTATTGAACGTGTGGCAACGCGTGTGCGTGAGGGTGGCCATAGCATACCTCCGGAGGTGATCCGTCGCCGCTATGCTAACGGGTTGCGCAATTTGATAGAGCTCTATACACCCATCTGCGATTTTTGGACCATTTATGACAACAGTTCGGCAGATCAGCACATTAAAATCGTGGCGACGGGACAGAAAAACGCAACAATAGACATTCAGGATACGTTATCCTATAAAACGATATTGAGTTATGAGTGAACTTGAAATAAAGCAGTTGCAGGAAAAAATCAATGCCGGAATCCTGCTTGCCCGCAAGCGCCTGATCGAAAAGGCAAAAAAGGAAGACGGCGAATTGGTCATCTTACGCGACGGAAAAGTGGTGCGAGTCAAAGCCAAAGAGATCAAATAGAATTGAATCCAATGGAATATATAAGTCCGTTTGATGGATTCTCTGTTTTCAGGAACAAAAAGAAAAATGACTGAAAAGATATACACGCTCATTGAGAATTTCGTCTTTCGCTATTTTGTTGAGTCTTTGGATTTCAATGGTCTGCCGCTCAGAACAGTTTCAACAGAATTTAAGATAGATTACGAACATTCCATCAATATTATTAAAGAACTTGTTTCTCAAGACCGAATATCCATCCAATCAAGTACAAATCCTCATATTATACATTCTCGGCATTACGATACAGACATTCAGCTTAAGATTCTTGATCAAGCAAAGACCTTCACTGTATCGGAAATAAAAATTGGTGAAATATCATTTTTAGAAGAAAGTACTGAATTCCCGATCTGTCTTTATCCATCACCAACGTTATTAAAGCAAAAGCGCGACGTAAAAAATCTACCTATCTATACACAACTGTTAGCCCTCGGCGAGCCGCAGTTGAAACCCCTATTTTTCGAGATTGAGGTGCTGGAACGTTATTTGGCCGATCCACGTTACCATTTCAAATTTGAAGGTTATTGCGGCAAAATATCGATCCGTTCCGATGATGATGGGAATCCATTAGTCCGAGAAGAGGATAGGGCTTTCGTTAAAACTTTTGGATTGGGATACGATAAGGATGGAAACCGTTTAGCCGTAGCATATTTAAGGTACCTAAATGATTTATCCGCTGAACATCAGGCATACTGGAAAAGCAAAGAGGTTACAGAAGAGGAGTGTGTTATGGTAAAAGAATACTATCAGAACACTATTGAGGGAACCTGGGTCTCTACTGTGCCAATTTTTGAGGCCTTCTTAGGCGAGCTTGCATGTATCAATGATTTAACCAGCAAAATATTCGGGA
>ERZ1673699.805-NODE-805-length-30462-cov-4.722235_pt1 | contig 30462 bp, 24 predicted proteins | sample MGYA00580229_ERZ1673699 | MGnify/ENA primary metagenome ERZ1673699 (study PRJEB41218, sample SAMN15661785) | gut metagenome | host: Homo sapiens | place: Canada: London | collected 2015-08-20/2019-03-30 | study: EMG produced TPA metagenomics assembly of... | reverse complement strand
TGGAATATAGATATCCAGCTCTTTCGGAGCGATGATAGAGCGGTCGTGGACGATGACTTCCTCGGCACCAACAACAGATGCAACGAAACCAGCCAATTCCTCTTCTCCGGAAGATGTGCCACTATTAGAACATACTGGGCACCCTGTTTTGCTATTAACCCTCTGATAGACAGTACACTTCCACTCATGCCCCTGTGAGCAGAGCCACCACATATATCGGGCACTATTGTAGGTCACCTCATCGGGTGCAGAGGCGTTTTTGGGATGCCACTGAGAAGCAATATCTGGGTGCAGTGCCTTTAGACTACGAGAGAAAACGTTGCACTTGGGACAGGAACCGTCATAGTCCTTGGGGGAACGGCTAAAAATATGCCCTTTATCACACTTCCAGGTGAGGTTCCTTTTTGACTTGATAGAGACGGGCTCTGTTAACTGGGAAACCAAATTTCGTTTCATATAGGCTGGAGCCTCACTACCGTCAGGGAGATACTCCCCGCTGGAAACCATATTCTGATATTGGTTCCTGCTGCGCTGTTTAGCTACTCTTTTTTGAGCGCATCTTGGGCAACCAGAAGGAGCTTTTCCTGCAGAGGGGTTTCTGTCGTTAATCCGTGCCATCCACGTGTGATTGGGATTAGCAGGGCATACCCACATAGCTTTGTATCCTGAATGTGCTGTCACTTCATCGGGAGAAAGGCTATTGCTTCTGTGCCATTGCGAAACCAAATCTGGGCGCGCTGAGGCGAGGTCGTTGAATCCAGGTAGTGCTAACTTCCCGGAACAATAGGGACACCGGTCTCGATTGGCATGCAACTTACTTTTTGGTTGTGCCTGATATTCCCCGTTACACACGGAGCAGAAAAACCATATTGGTGTCGTAGACGACTTTGGGAGCTGACACACCTCTTCGCCATTTCTGCGAGAGACACGTTGCGTAAACTCAGGGTGCCCCTGATAGAACTGCGCGATAGTTGTGATTGGTCTAGCCATGTGAATGTGGCTCCCTATAGCACACAGGGTCTTCTAGCACAGGAGTCACGTGTTGGCTCCTGTCGTAGTTGATATGCTCTTGTGCCAAGAGCGGGAGTTGAACCCGCATTGCGTCCTTCGGAGGGACATGTTTTCTCCAGTTAAACTACCTCGGCAAGCATCAGGTTCAAATATTGGTACCGATGGAGGGACTCGAACCCCCAACCTTTTGGTTCGTAGCCAAACGCTCTATCCACTTGAGCTACACCGGTATGGTGCTCCCGGTGGGAATCGAACCCACACTCCCTGGGTGGGAACTGGATTTTAAATCCAGCGCGTCTGCCGATTTCGCCACAGGAGCTTGGGGTGACATACGGGACTCGAACCCGCACATAACTGGTATCACAAACCAGCGCGTTAACCATTTTCGCCAATGTCACCATTGATGCTGCTGCACGAAAGTGCAGCGTGGTGCCCGCAGATGGACTTGAACCATCGACCCCTGTCTTATCAGGACAGTGCTCTAACCAAACTGAGCTATGCGGGCATTGGTGTTATGGTACATTTTTTAATAGTACCACAATGAGCATGCATCATGCACACCGCACTGTTAATCAGTGTGACACCAACTATAGCAGTGCGGTATGCATTGTGTCAAGCCCCTCTATCGTGTGATGTGCATCACATTGTCTAGAAGCTCCCTATCCACTGGTTCATCGCTAACAGGAACACCATGTGATGCAGCCAGCAGGCGCATCAATTGTCCACGTGTCAACTTGGGAGCAAGCATTTCCGCCTTGATTCGTGGAAGAAGCTCCCCAGAGGTAGCACTGGAGTAAGCCCCTACCGAACCAGACGAGTTGATATCCAACCAGATAAGCTCCCTGGTCTCCAGGTCAATCGCAAATCCGGCGATACCGCGTGCATCAGCGGTAGAAGTGAATGCTGTTGATACGGTTCTACCATCAAAAACGTCACCCTTGTCGCCAACGCCAGAGCGAATCATTGCACCGGAGATGTGGTCAACGTTACACATCTTCTGCCCACTGTATGAGTACACAGAATGAATAGCATATCGGTAACCATGATTCATGGCATTGTCAATGTTCACATCGATGAACTCTGAGGCTCCCTTCTCTCCAGGAGCACTGGTGATATCACCGGAGTACACCGCCAGTGCTCTGCTGCTATCATAATAGAAGTTGTCCCATGTAATAACCCGGGACTGCGAGAAGTCAGCATCAACTAAGGTGACACCTAGGTCAAGGTCAACGTATGCATAATTTCCATTTCGCCAGTGGGTAAACAGGCGGATGGTATCACCATCTTCTGGGAGAGAAACACGCTCACCCTTCTCCATGTTTCGGTCACCGAGTGACGCTTCACGAGCTGAAATTGATACTGGTGTATCATCATCAACTCCGATAACATCTGGAAGCTCAGTCTCCACCTTGGACAGCTGACTTACCATCGCAGCAGAAATCGCATCAAGAAGAGCGTTCTTCCTCTCTGCCGGAAGCTCCTTGGATTCACGATGAATATTACCGTGCCCAGCGATAGTGACAGTGGAGCCGAGCCCAGTGCCGTTGACCATCACTCCATTATAGGCACTAACGAGAGTGGATAGTGGAATTCGATGAGACACAGAAGCCTCTTCGATGGAATTAGCTACGTACTGAGCATCCTTCTTGGTAGAAGCGACGCGCGTAAGAGCGACAGCGTTGCGAACGAGAAGCGAGAAGGCACGTGCCTCCAAGTAGGCATCAACAGCCTTGATAGCGTCACCATTGTCCATATGTGACTTCACGACGCTGTTCATGGTATTGTACTCAACGTTTCCATACACTATGTCAACAGCACCCTGCCACCTATCGGAGGAGCGGGCTAAACTCTTTGCGTGAATAGCGTTAAACACCCTCGCCCACAGCCTCTTGCGAGCCACCAGGAGGTCATACCGGAATGCTCCACCGTTTCCAGTGCAGCGCACAACTGCGTTGACGATGCCCCGGCGCACACCGTGTGGGATAAACGCCATGCGCACAGATGATGCATCCCTGTCAGAGAGGTGGTGCACAGCCAAATCGAAGCCATCACCACTGTAGCGACCCCTGGTCTCTTCTCGACCATAACGCGCAAGGATGAGTCGCAAAACGGTATCAATATGGTGCACCCGCTCAATCAAGAGAGAGACCATCGCATCGGCATCATTGTCACCCTTGGCGCGAGCGTTGATGATGAAAATAGCAATATTCACCATGTTTTCCCGATGGTTCATGGAAACTAGAGCCTCTACGGTATCATCATTGGACAATGGCAGGTACTCAGCCAGCAGTTCCATGCGACGAAGCTCAACGTCAGAAAGAGCGCGAGTGAGTCGGGAGTACTTCAAGAAAGTCTCCTGGGCATATTCCCGCACATCCTTGACATCAAGGTGGCGTGCATTGGACAGAATAACGGAGATGTCCTCGTTGTCCCACCTGCGGGTATCTCCCATTACACCCCAGGTTCCATAGGAGAAATAGTGAATAATCTGATGGATGACGAGAGTGGCTGTTTCTGTTGCTGCAACCTTCTCTGGGAATCCCGGGAACAGCGTCCGGTAGCACCTGTTGCTTCCGGTAACCTCGCGTGCAGCCTCAAGGCACTGCGCCACCTCTCCGGTGCCCATTCCCAGCAAATTGTCTGGGTCAATAAGGAATCCAGCCATGGCGAACTCGGCGGAAGCGGCATGGCGAACCTGCTCGGAAGATGGCTTTCCAGCCTTTTCATGAGATGCAATTCCGCGAAGAATTACTCCATCCTGGATTCCCAGGGTGAGAAGCTGAGAGTTGTTAACAGCATTGAACATGTTGATATCACCTTTTGGTATTCGATATTGGTCTTGGAGCGAGGATAGCATGTTGTAGTGGAGCGCGTCAACCCCTCTACGGGAATAGATGCTAAAATAGTGGGGTATCCACAGTGGTTTCAAGAAGGGTTCTCCATATGGCTTCGCTACGAAAAGTTTTCGCAGTATCAATTGTAGTGGCAATTCCCTTGATGATGTCAGGGTGTTCATCCAGTGGGGTTTCCGCTGAAAAGGGACACTGGTCAGCGTCCACTGAGTCCTCATATGCCCCCATCCCCAAGATTCACCTTGACACTACAGCCAAGTCGTTGAATAACGTCATGCCTCTGGATACCATATCCATCTCTTCAACAGTGTCTGCACCGAACGTCACCATCACTAACACTGCAACCGGGAAAACCATCAAGGGAAACATAGACGACAAAACATGGAGAAACGCAGAGCACTTCACCTACGACACACACTATCACGTTGAGGCTGAAAGTGAGGGTGTTGCCAAGGAATGGGAATTCTATGTTCCGAAACCCATTACTGCAGAGCCCGTCATTTCCCCCATGGAGGGGACAACCGTAGGTGTAGGCTCTACAGTTGCCGTGCGATTTGACGTTCCTATCCCAGATAGGAAAAAAGCCGAGGAATCCATCGTGGTCAAGACCACTCCGCAGGTAGAGGGTAAATTCCACTGGGTTAACGACTCTGAGGTTCGGTGGAGACCCCAGCACTTCTGGAGGGAAGGGACACAAGTTTCCGTTGACATGCAGGGGTACGGCAAAAACTATGGTGGCGACATCTACGGAGGTGAAAACACCCACACATCATTCACTATCGGCACACCCATCATCACCACTATCGACAACAATACTAAAAAAGCCGTCGTGAAGAAAAACAGAAAGGTCATCAAAACTTTCCCAGTCTCCCTGGGAAGTGATGCCAACCCAACCAACCCAGGAATATACATCCTGGGAGACCATAATGAGTCCATGGTGATGGACTCATCCACCTACGGTGTTGTCGTAGACAGCGCAGACGGATACCGCCTCAACGTCGATTACGCAACTCAGATGTCCTACTCAGGGATATATCTGCACTCAGCCCCTTGGGCTGTAGGAGCTATCGGAGCCTACAATCAATCCCACGGATGCGTTAATGCCAGGCCGGAGGACGCAAAGTGGTTCCTGGAAAACACCAAAAGGGGGGATGTGGTTATCGTCAAAAATGTCGATGCACCCACACTCCCTGTTGATGACGGACTAGGAGATTGGAACACCCCTTGGAGCGAGTGGTGAGTCACTGAGCATCCAGGAGCTCTTCCCGAGAGAGAATGTCCCTTCCCTTAAGACTATCAATGGGGATAGTTGCATCCTTGAGCCATCCTTGAATAGTGTTTCCCAAGACAGGGAGCGTCATCTCCTTGGTTTCCTGGTTGATAATCACCATGGAACCCGTTTCACCGTTTTTCCCAAGAGAAACAATGGTATGTCCATCATCGTCATTAGTGACCTGAAAACGGTGGTAATGACCATGAAATACCAGCCTGGGGTTGGTGACCTGTACTACATCGTCAATCAGGCTGACTACCTCTCGGCAGGCTCTGTCGATATCTTCCCCATAGTCAATGCTGGCGAAGGCACCATTTTCCAGCAGCATAGTGCTCGCCTTTGATGGAGCATCGTGTGAGACGAGGATATCCACACTGTCATTCAGGTTGGAGAAGTCTTCCGCTGCAGGCTTCTCTTCCGGCCACCAATCTTTGCCCTCTGTGCGCCATTCCTGGTCAATGCTGACAGCACCTCCGGCACACCCGATATTAACTAGATGACCATCGCAATCGATAGTCTTGACATACCCACGGGGAAGGTACATCAGGTGGTGGCTGAGTACCTGTGGTGATTCCGAGTAGGGGTCAATGAGAGTGTAATCCTCGTGGTTTCCATCAATAAAATAGAATCGCACCTCAGCTGGGTTGACGTTGAAATCAAGGCAATGACGAGCAATAACCCGCTCCATCTTTCGAAGGTTATTTTCAGAGTATAACCAAAAGTCTCCTACCTGGACAAAGGTGGTGACTCCTCGGCGCAGCCCCTCTCTGATTGTGGTGTCAAAAGCGTCCATAAGCCCGTGAATATCACCTACGAAAGCCACAGCTGAACGGTTAATCTTGACCATTGTTCGTCCTTTCTCACTAGAGAACATAGCACCTACTTATAGTAGCGCATATTGAATCAAAAATCCATGAGTCACACAGGAAACCAACCTGGAAATCAAGCTTTTGGTGGACTGCGAGAGGGGTGCTATTGTAGTGAATCAGCAGCGAAAAACGATGCTTGATGTCGAGAAACACTATCAATTTACTTATATCTGCAGGAGGGAGTGACAACAACCGTTGACATCTGTCACCAGAACCAAGCAGTACCGGCACATGATGACCTTGATGAACCAGTGTGGTTTCGTTAAGCGCAGCAACCGGCTACGAGCTATGAGCAAGCTGCTTGGTAGACAGGTGGACACGTTCACCTCATTAACACAGCAGGAAGTCGATGAGGCTACTGAAAAGCTAACCACATGGAGGATGCTGCAGCATGAAAGGTTTGTTGATGGCATCCTCATGGAGGAGTCACTTGCCTACGTAGGTTTATTGTGTGATGATTCACGACTCACCCTATCAGACGATGACGACGTTCTCCCCACAGAGAAGTCGCGGAAAAGATTAAGGACGTTTATCATGAGCAACAGAGAGAAATTCGCCCCAGTAGACGAAGATGCATTCAACAAGAAGCTCAGCGCTATCACCAATAGTAGGGGAAGCTCCATCGACGATGTTAAGCTAGACGCAAAAGGTGGAAGACTCCCTCTTGATGAGGTCATCCCAGCCCCGACCGTATCCCTTGGTCTAGAGCTTGGTGTTGGTGGCTTCCCACTTGGTTCTATTACTCACATTTACGGTGAGAAGCACTCAGGAAAGACACTTCTTTCCAGCCACGTCATCGCAGAGGCTCAGCAATCCGGCATTCCCACCGTGCTTCTTGATGCCGAGGCTGCTGCTGATGGTGCCTTCTTGGCTTCCGCTGGAGTAGACCTTGATAAGCTCCACATCCTCCGCCCACACGACCTAGAGACACTCTGCCAGGCTCTCCGTGACCTTGCAGACTCTGGTGCTCTCATTGTCGTGGACTCCATTGCAGCAGCAGAGTCTTCCAAGGAATTGGAGCGAAACCTCTCCAAGGACGCTCCCCGTGTTGGCGGAAACGCCCTTCTGTGGAAGTCCACTCTGAACCTCTTCCGCCCGGTTGCCAAGAAGTATGGAACCACACTCATTCTCATTAACCAGGTGCGCTCCAAGATTGGTGGCATGCCAAATACCGACCCTCACAAGCCATATGGTTCAGAAGCTATCCAGCATAACTCAGACATCTCTATTAGGGTTTCTTCTGTCCGAGAGAAGAAGGATACCCTTAGCAAAAATGGATATAAGATGTCTCGATTCAATTTCAAGAAGAATCGTAACTCTGGACAACTTGGAAGGGTTGACGTAACATTCAAGCCAGGCAGGGCTTACGACCGCTCTATTGACGTGGTTCGCTCCTGCTCCATGCCTATCGAGGATGGCTCCGATACAACCTATGGAAAGCTTAGCTACGGTGCTCTTCTTTCCGATACCGTCTACAATGACCAGAATGGTGAATTTGAACCCCGTCAGAATCGTTTCGCCATCACAATTGACCCATACATGATGGCTGCTATCCTCAAGGATGAACCTGATTTTGATGAGGTTGATATTGAACCAGTAGAGGAGTATGATGGACTCTGGGATGCAGACAATCCAGCTCCAGATATTTCGCCAGACCTTCCGTCTTCTGGTATGACACTTCCTGGTGTTGGTGAAATCAACGCCATGAAGTGGATGAAGAAGCACCCCTATGCACGAGACCTCATCATCGAGCGACTTCTCAATGGACTGAATAGGAAAGATGACTTCATTCAAGAGTTTGCGTAAAATCGCGCTTATCACTATGTCCTCCCTTGTGTTAGCTGGGTGCTCAACCACCAACGACACAGGGGAGCCTGGTGTGGGAGAATCACCAGAGGTAGCAACCCCTAACCACTCCTATGCACCCAAGGATGGTGCTGACCGGGAGCCGTCAGCACCTAGCATCTCGAATTCCCCTACGGAATACCTTGAGATTGACAAAAATATGGCGAAAAAGCTTGCGTCGGCAGGCAAGAAGACCGCCAACAAATGGTTTATCGACCAAATGCATGGCAACGGTGTCTCCATGGATGATGCACTATTGATAGTGGTCAGAGACAGGATTTGCCACGAGATTGATGGTGGGGCTACCATGTACACGTTGGTGAATAAAACTCTATCACCATATGACCTTTCGGGGAAGCAATCCGGAGCTATGATTGCTGGGTCAATGTTGTCCTCGTGCTACAACGCTAAGCTTGCGGTGCCACAGGGCACTAACGAGCAGTTGAAAAACAACAATTAAGGGGAAGTATCCATGTCAAAAATGTCAAAGTCCAACATTAATACTGCAGTTGAAAACATCATCAACCGCAGGGATGAACTCCCGGTAGATTCCCGGAAGAAAGCTGTCAGTGTCCTGGAGAGGCTACCACTGTCTCTTGAGCAGGCAAAGATGGTTATTGCGTCAGAGGATATCGACTTTGCACCCATCGGGGAGTACAAGAGAAACCAGCGATTTGAGGATATGGCGCTAGCACTAGGCGACGCTATCGACGATGGTGTTGAGTCCATTGATGAGTTCATCTCTTGGATTGGCATGCCAGCAGACAGCAACATCAATGATGTTATTGACACTGCTCATGCATATATTCGGCTAGGGGAGCGTCACCGCCCAGAAACCATCTCCATGTACTTTAAGTGATGGAAAAACCCTAGAGTACCCCCTCTGCAACAAGTAGGCTATTGTTGAACCTCTCCATTTTTGGAGTGTCCATTTGACAATAGCCTACTTCTCGTGCCATAATAGGCTTGAACTAATAACAGAGGGAGGAAAACCACAATGAGCAACGCACGATACGTCCCAGACCAAGGGCACACTAATGGTGAAGCCCCATTTCGTTTCGTCGTGGAAAAGCCCAGTGATTTCGTCGCAACTGACAATTCCACTTACCAGGATAATACCGACACCAAGGAGTTCCCTCCTGTTGCCCAGTATGGGGTAGAGAGCCCCCGAGATTTCGTTGCTCGTGAGAACTTTCGTTATGGAACTCAACCTGACAATCAGGTTGGAGACCCTGTTCAGTGGACGTATGGGCAGGATGATGAAGGGTATGCAGACGGTGGGTATAGCCCTCCGATGGGCACCGTTTACTACGACGACAGCGATGCCACTCATACCTACCAGGGTGAACCCTCCCGATTCCGCACCCTGCTCCAGCACATGGTGCTTGATAACATCAAGTACTTTGTCGTTATGTTCATTGTTGGAATGATTTACCTCAGTGTTAACGCTGACCCATCAGCTTCCCATGATTTCGCTGCTGTGTGCACTAATGTATCCCTCCTTCTCCTAGCCAAGTCTGTGTTCCGTTACTTCAAATACTCAGCTTGAGAAAAGCGGCATGAACCATACCGCTGCAGCCCAATAACGCAATCCTTATCATCAATGGTATGCTGTGAGCAGAAATAAGATGCAAATACAGTAAGCGTGTAAGGAAATGTAAGCTATGGCGGAAGATGACAAGAACACACCAGGAATCGAGGATGATGTTTCCTCAGGCTCCCTGCCGGAAAATAACCCTGAGTCTGATACCGCAGATTCAGGGTTATCATCAGATGATTCCACCAATGAGGCGGAGTCTTCCTATGGTGACTTCCCCGTCGATGGTGACCTCACTAATGAGGAGTACGATGACGTCTTCTCATCGGGTGAAAACGAGTCAATGTACCAGGAACTGGATGATGACTCATTGCCAATCGATAGTGAGGAGCTTGATGTTGACGGCGATGAGGGATTCCATGACACCATAAACCGTGATGAAGAGGGTAACAAACCTGATTACGGCAATATTCATCCCGAAGGGGACACGGAATATAGAGACGGCTCTGAAATGGAGCAGACTCTCATCGGTGGTCAGGAAGACGTCCAGGAAGATTACCTTGATGATTATCACGATGACCATCATGGCGAGGAATACCAGGATGACTCCTCGGGAGAAGGATATGAGGATGGAGTTCCCGGGGAGCCTCAATGGAACAATGAGTACAGCCAGGAATTCGACGACGGTTCCTACTATGGTGACCCGGATAATGTTGCACTCCCGGAAGAAGACGACGTTTTCGACCATGATGATTACTCAATAGGCTCTTCTGGGGGAGGATTCACGCCACTTCCAGAAGGAGGCGGGCAACCACCCTATGACAACAACAGACGCTCCGGTGGCAGTGGTGCATTCTGGTGGATTATCGGAGGCGCAAGCCTTGCCCTTATCGCCCTGGCAACATGGGGCTCTCTGTGGATGAGTACCGGTGAAATCAACCCGGTAGCAGCCATTAAGGGAACAACATCAACAACCCAGAGCCCTGATAGCAGTTCATCGTCTGTTCAGACAATTGAAGAAGAGAATGCAGAAACCGAGGGTGGCTCCTCAAGCGAAGAACCCACTGCATCAGCCGAGGGAAATGCTGACCAAGAGCGTATCTCCGAGCTGGAGAGCTCTTTGACCTCCCTCATGGATGAAGCAGAGCAAAATAGTGCGTCTCCAAAGACCGTCTACCACACGAAGACTTCCACCAAGACAAACACGAAGACTTCCACTAAGACCAACATCTCGACGCGAACCAATACTAGGACAGTAACAAATAGGGTGACTGCACCAGCCCCACAGCCCAGAACCGTCACCAAGACAGACAAGGTGAGGGTTCCAGGTCCTGAGCGCACCATCACAACCACGATTCCGTCTGGAAGAGTCACTACTACTATCACCACTACCGTCATTGAAAGGTGGGGATAACGATGGAAGCCGACACCCCCGAGCTGAGTAGAGACATGATTTACATTGTCTACGGGATGAGATACAACTCCACCCCAGTAGATGGTGGGGAACCTACAATTGACCTAGAGGTTATCGGTTCGTTTTCCGATATGGCGGATGCAACATTCTGCCGTGACTTTTACTCAGATGTTGACACGACATTTGAGGCGGTCAATATTACGTCAACGAGGAGTTTTGCATCTTTCCCCTCTTTTGACGTCATGCTGAAAATCACTCTGTCCCCTGATGGGAAAAATATTGACATCTATAGCATTTGTGTTCCAGGTGAGACTGAGCCATGGCTAGTGACAACACAACAAAGATGTGAGGCTCTAGCTTACCCAGAAGACCGCGATTACGTTATTAGCGTCATCCAGCAATGGGCGCTGGAGAAACATGATTCACACACCACGGTCAATGACTATGTTTCACCTATCGCCAAGGAGATGATTGACGGCGGGTAGCACGTCGGTAGAAAATCACTAGAGGAGGCGGGCACAGCACAGTGAATTTATGGGGGGGGTATCCCCATATCACAATTGCGCTGTGCCTATTGTTGGTCTATGCGCATATTTTCAACACTGAGATTACATATAGGTGGCAGAATCAATGGGTACACGCCGTGAAAAAGATACTGGACGCAGGGACACTATGGGGAGACGAATCAAAGAGAGTTTCACCAAGAAGTCTCGGCGCGCTTCAGGTGTACCACAAAGAACGAAGGCTGAAGAGGCTCGGAGAATCATCGATGAGATTAACACCATGAGTGCAGCAGCCAGTAACCAGACCGCCAGATTCCGTGCAGAGCGTGAGCGAAGCAGAATTTCCGACAATGATGGGTACTTCAATAATGATGGTGTGACTCACGCAGAAAGCGTCAGGAATTACCACGATAGAATCACCTCTCAGAGGGACACTAATCGTCGCCCACCACGGAGAGTTACTGTTGATGACCCATCAAAATTCTACACGGTAGAAGACCGAGAAGATGAAACCATCATCAGGGAGCACAATGCACTCCTCGACGACTACTTCGACATGATAGGCATGGGGGAAGAGTTTCGACAGAACTACTACGACCGGATAGCACACGTTGCAAAACCTAGTGATAGTCAGCGCAGGGAGGGAAGGAACTCTTCTAGAGAAGCCTTCGAGGAGTACCATCGAAACCTACGTGCAGGAGCATCTGCATCAGGGGGCGGAGGTGGTGTTCCTCCACGAACGCCCCGCCCACCAGCTGGTGGAGCATCAACTCCTCCGCCAGGAGGGGGGGGAAATGGGGGCTCCTCCCGTGGTAATTCCGCGAGTCTCTATAGGCAATTCCAGGCTCAAGGGGGCAAGTCTGACCCAAAAGGGGGTGGGCGTTCAAAGAGGGGAGGTAGAAGACAAGGAAAATCGCGCGGAGCTCCCGGCGACAACGTATTTGGTTCCATGTTCACCGGAGTGGAAAAAGCCACAGGGTTAAAAAACTTCGGTTCATTCCGAGTCACGAGTCGTCCACGAGTTGGTCCTTTCGTGTTCAACCTATCCAGGCAGGGGCTGTCCAGCCTCTCCTTAGACCTTGGTCCTATGAGATACATGCTATGGAGCAGGACAGGGAAATTTGGGTTCAGCTCACTGGACTTACCATCTGGGTTGTCATTCCGTGGAAACCTGAATAATCGCAGGTGAAATCACATATTCCTCTTAACACATCCACTCTAATTAATGGCGTTTCCCAACGTCTGCAAAGCGAAGAGCGGATGTGTTATTCTATTTCTGCAAACAAACGGGCATGTTTGTTACCATTGCACTTGTTGCTGGTGCACAGCATATGAGTGCACAAGCACAGAACAACATAAGTCTTTTTGACCAAAACATCCCTTGCTGACAGCATTGCGTTCATGCGAGGGTGGAAGGCATTATTATGAAAATGACACGTCGCATGACCGCAGCAGCTCTGGCTGCTGCTGTTCCAGTAACGGCTCTGAGCGCGGGTATCGCGTCTGCTGCTTCTGCACAGGATGCTCTAACAGGTGCTGCTGGTACTGGCACCGCCATCACCCTGAACTTCGGTGCTGATGCAGCTGATAAGGGGGTCACCCTCAAGGTGAATGACGCTGATAAGGAGTCTGGTACAACCGATTCCAACGGTTCGGTGACCTTCAATTACAAGGCAAGCGGAACCGAGACTCTCAAGGCTGTCGTTGACGGCGAGGAAATCACTCTGTCTGACGCAAAGTGCACCAGTGAGGGCACCTCAGCTAACACCCCAGGTGGCGGAGACTCCTCCACTCCTGTCGGTGACGAGAACACCACTCCAGGTGGGGACACAACCAAGCCAGGTGGACTGCTTGGTGGACTTCTTGATAAGCTCACCAACGGTGGAGGACTAGGAAACATCCTCTCCATGGGCAAGGATATGCTCAAGAAGGTATTCGATAGCATCACCGGACTTATCGGTGGTGGCGGTGCCAGCGGACCACTCGGTGGCATCTTGAACACCCTTAAGGGTCTCCTCGGTGGAATCCTTGGTGGCGGAGATAAGGGTGGCACCCCAGAAAATGGTGGAAACACCGAAAATGGTGGGGACAAGGAGGGTACTGACCCATCCTCAACAGAGAAGCCAGCCCCTGAGGGAGACACCAACCCTAAGTCCGCTTCTGCTAAGTCCGCTTCCGCCAACGTTGACCTCAAGTCTGACCCACTAGTGAAGAAGGGTCTGGAAGAAGCTAAGGCTCTCGGACTAGATGAGGACGACACCGTTGATATCAGCGGTATCGACAACGAGGACTTCATCCCAGACACCCTCTTCACCGATGAGTATGGCAACGAGCATGCCATCAACCAGAGCCAGCTTGACCACGCCTTTAAGAACAAGGACAAGGTGGCTGAAGAGGCACGTAAGGACGGAAACGTCAACCTCGCCAACGCAATCGAGAAGGGCTTCGATACCGAGTCCCAGACCACCATTAAGGGTCCAATCGGTGCTGCTCTTGGTGGACTTGGTGGACTAGCTGGTCTGCTCGGTGGTCTAGCAGGCGGAGCTGCAGCTCTGCCACAGCTCATCAGTACCGCAGTCAGCATCCTTGGTCCTATGATTCAGACCGCAATCCCTGTAATCCAGGGTCTCATCCAGAAGATGGGTGGCATTGACGGCATCCTCAAGGCTGTATCCGGACTCTTCCCAGTTGTTGGTGTCTTCAAGGATGTCATCAAGTCTGCACTTGGTGCTCTTGGACTGGGTGGAATCGGTGACGGACTGCTCGGTGGTGGCGACAGCTCCACTGGCGGGGACACCGGAGCAGGTTCTGACATGGGAACCGGCACCAACGTTTCCGACCAGGGAGAAGCCCCAGCACTTGATGCCAAGGCTTCCGGCAACACCCTTGAGTTCACCATCAGCGATGGAGTTGCTTCCGTCAACTGTGACGTAACCTCCACTGCAGGTGACAAGGACAAGGACTCCGACGATGCTGATAACAACAGCACTATGGCTGGAAACAACGACTCCAAGCCAGTTTCCTCTAACCAGAGCGGAAAGGTTTCCACTCCAGGACCAAAGGTTAACACCGGTGGAGAGGTCGAAAACGCTTCCTTCTTCTCCAAGGTTGCTGCTTCCCTCTAAGCATAACCGCACAACTGCTGAGCTGACATAAGCTCAGCAAAAAATAAATCCACCCTGTTTATGCATAGCGCATATGCAGGGTGGATTTTTATTTAGCAACTATCGTAATCGTAATTGTAATCGTCAAGAGAGTCTTTTAGGGATACTGTTTGTTGTGCGCGCTCAATGGATGGTTCAATCACACCTAATTGAGAGAGTTTTCCGCGCATGAGAGAGTCCATATATAGGGCGTCGCCTACCATTCTTGATTGAATGACGGCTGACGAAATCCAATTGATGATTTGCTCTTCTAAGATATCTCCAGTATCAATAAGAGCGTCCACCATCTTATCTTGATTGCTCCGCACCGCAATGGGCATGTCTCGCTTTTTTACCGAGCTGGAGTACCTCAGATTTTCATGGAGGTTCACCAGTGTATAGACTTCCTGGTATGCCATGGAGCTCATCTCGGTGGTAAATCGTAGTAGCGTCATTTTTCTTCCTTCTTATGGTGTGAGGTGTGGGTGCCGAAGAGAGCGATATATAGATGCCTTTCTCTATCCTGGGCACTTCGTTTCATTGTGGAGCACACATATCTTTCCCTATCTCAACCATTGCATAAACCTATGGGTGGAACGATGATGTCCACTACATCTCCTGATGAGCGAGCATATAAGCAAATGGTGTATGCGTGCAAAGAGATTCCTGAATGTGATACCCTTTTTACGTGCACATGATGTATGTCACCTCTCTTTATGGATGGGTGTATCGTCGTGGCCTTGATGGCTATGGTCTACAAGAAAAACCATAACCAGATAATCAAAAAATGTCAAGCATGCTTTCACGCTAATGCGAAAGTGGCTGGTGGTAAGCATCCAGCTTCTGCAAGCAGTCACACCAATTTGATACAATGTCACTGTTTGACAAGTTGAAAGCACAAAATGCCACAAGTCAAGGAATCGAGGAAATATGAAGTCTTTGAGTAAGATGTCCATTGGCAGAAAAGCGGTGATGATGGTCGCTGCCACAGCCGTAGCTATGGGCAGCGCCACAGTAGTTTCTGCACCTAACGCTGCTGCAGCCGGAGGCAATGAAGACCCTTCCAACGGTATTGTCTGGGGAAAGGGGCAAAATGGTGGATACATGGTGCCATTGCAGTCCGGTGGAGAGAAGCTAGGATGGTGTATTGACCCAGGTGCAGCGTACCCTAAGCAGGCTGGAAACTACGGTGGAACCCAGTACGGAGAGAAGCAAAAGTGGGAAGTCAACATGACTCCCAAGGACAAGAGAAGGATTGCCATTGCCCTAGCCCTGGGCACCACCGTTGAAAAGGGTGGCGGAAGTGCAATCAAGGTTCTTAATGACATCAAGGATAAGCTTCTACACACAGAGATGCCATCTCTCGATAAGCTTGGTGGAATCCTAGAGGGTCTTCTCGGAGGAAACCTCGGCAACCTAGGTAATCTTGACCTCAGCAAGATTACCGACCTACTAGGCAATATTGACCTAGGAAGCATCCTGGGTTCACTCGGAAACCTCATTCCGAAGGGCGCAGAGGTTAAGAGCGCTGATGTTCAGTCCGTACTCCCAGTTCTTTCCCAGCCTCAGGCTGGAGAAATTGCTGAGTTCATCAACGACAATAGGGACACACTAGACAAGAAGGTTCCTGTTGAGCGTGACGGTTCCAACGTCAAGGTAAAGGCTGCGGATGTCACTGTTGCTGACATCATCGGAGAGGATGAGCTGGAGGCGCAGGTCAAGTCCAAGAAGACCATCGCAGAGACTTTCCCAACTCTATCCAAGGGAATTGACACCCTAGCTTCAGCAGATGGAGATGCCATCGCTGCTGCTGTGGCTGACACTGTTCACGCTGTTGGCGGAAACTACCCAGAGGGCAACAAGCCATCCGCAACCCAACCATGGAGTGAAAGTCGCGTTGGACCAGGTGCCGAGAAGATTATCTATGACCTCATCAACACTGCATCTTCTATCCCACTTGAGCTGATTCCGCTCAAGGGAATTATCCCTAGTGTTGATTTTGGCATCCGTTCCCAGGCTGACGGAAGCAACAAGCGCCAGCGCATGGTGGTTGTCCAGGATGTCAAGGTGGACTTCAACAAGAGCTTTGAGCTTCCGAAGTTCCCATCCCCACCGGGAACCACTCCCCCAGGGGACACACCGGGAACCACCCCGGGAACCACACCAGGTCCTAACCCTCCAGGAAGCACTCCTCCAGGAAGCACCACTCCAGGTGTGCCAGTAACTGAGAGCACCACTACTCCAGCGTCTTCATCCTCCACTACTACTCCAGGCAAGGATAAGGACAAGCCAGAGGTAAGAACTTCTGCTGGTACCAAGTCTGAGAACATCGTGGAGCAGGGCAAGACGATTACCGACACGGTAACCTACAAGAACCTGGAAAAGGGTAAGGAATACCGACTCACCGGTGAGACCGTCGATAAGGAGTCTGGAAAGAAGGATGGCAATAAGGGTGAAATCACCTTCAAGCCTAAGACTCCAAATGGTAGAATCGATGTTCCAATCAAGATTGAGAAGGTGTCCAGCGACCAGCTGGTAGTCTTCGAGACTCTTGAACAGAAGATTGACGGCAAGTGGAAGAAGGTTGCAGAGCACGCTGACACCGATGACCAAGCTCAGACCGTTGGTCGTCTGCCACGTAAGCCAGACATCTCCACAACAGCCGAATCCTCTACTGGAAACAACATCCAGACCGGAACCACTGTTAATGACACCGTTCGTTTCCAGGGTCTAACCCCAGGTAAGAACTACCGTCTAGAGGCACGTCTGATGTGTAAGGCTGATGGTTCCGACACAGGTGCCGTAGCTAACCACGAGTTCACTCCAGAGCAGGAAAATGGACAGACTGTTGTACAGAACATCGAGGTCACTAACCCTGACTGCTTCGAACAGGTTGTCTTCGAGAAGCTCTACGACGATAAGGGCTTCCTGGTAGCGTCCCACGAGGACATCAATGATGCTGCCCAGACCTTCGGTGGAGACCAGCCTGCGAAGAAGAAAAAGAAGACTCCGGTAGCTGAGAAGCCAGCTCCAAAGCCAGCCAAGCCAGTCAAGAACCCAGCTCCAATCGCTATGGCCAACGCTGAGGCTCACCCAGCACCAGCACCAGCCCCACAGGGAATCGGTGGCGGTGGCGGAGCTCCAGCTCCAGCACCTCGCCAGGTTATTGGTAGCGTCCCATCCGGTGACTTCACCAACAACGGCTCCACTCTGTTCACCAGGTAAGGCTCATGTGCTGCCCTAAGCAGCACACCTCCTGTTGACTATTGTGGCTAAGGCTCCACCCCGCTAATCACATTGATTAACGGGGTGGATTTCTTTATGTCCCACCATCTAGCATCCTGATTCCCTATCTGATATCCTTAGAGATTGACAATTCACCATCCGAAAGTAGCAAGAAGGTTTCAACCATATGTCATCTCAATACCCTATGAGTGTTGCAGCAAAGGAATGCTATAAGACTGCTGTCTCTCAGGCAAAATCGCAGGGAAAAATCACGGGAACATCCCACTATGTTTCTGCGCTACTGTCCTACAACAACTCTCGGGTGGCTCCGTTTATCAAGAAGCTCAACGCTGACCCGGATAAGCTCGCCAAAGATATCGCCAAGGTGCATCATACAGAACCAGCCATTGGTTCATTGCCCAATGGGCAAGATATGACCACTCCGTTATATCACGCTATCGTCGCGTCCAAGGATATTATCGGAAAGCTGGATTACAACCAGGCTACCGTGGAGACGATGCTTGCAGCCATCTCCTTGGGCAAGGATTCTACGGCTGATGTGCTGCGCAACCACGGTGTGACAGAACCGAAAATTGTAGCTGGACTCAAGGAGCTGGCTGCGTCAACATCCTCCCAGAGTGGTAGCGACAATGCTGGACTACCCAGTGCTCTCCTAGACTATGGTGATGACCTCACTGCTATGGCTAGGGAGGGTAAAATCGACCCTGTTATTGGCAGGGATAGCGAAACCCGTCGCGTCATGCAGATTCTATCCCGAAGGACAAAGAATAACCCTGTAGTGGTAGGTCCTCCTGGTTCTGGTAAGACTGCGATTATTGAGGGGTTGGCACGTCGCATCGTGCAGGGTGATTGCCCAGAACAACTCAAGGGGAAGACCATTTACTCCCTTGACCTTGCTGCTCTTTCGGCTGGTGCAAAATATCAGGGTGAGTATGAGGAACGAGTCAAGGCTATTATCAAGGCTATTAAGGAGGCACAGGGGAGCATCATTACGTTCATCGATGAGATTCACATGATGGCTTCTGGTGACTCTTCCCCAATGAACCTATCCAATATGCTGAAGCCCATGTTGGCACGCGGTGAGATGCACCTCATCGGTGCCACAACTTTGAGTGAGTATCGACAGTTCATCGAGGTTGACCCTGCTCTTGACAGGAGATTCCAGCAGGTGGTTGTTCAGGAGCCATCTGTCGAGGATACCATCGGTATCCTTCGTGGCATCAAAGAGAAGTACGAAAACCACCACGGTGTGAAAATCCAGGACTCTGCGCTGGTAGCCTGCGCAGAACTATCAGACAGGTATATCTCCGCGAAGTTCCTTCCTGATAAGGCTATTGACTTGATGGACGAGTCTTCTTCTCGACTCACGATGCTCATTGAGTCTAAACCGGAGGAGATTGACGTTTTGGAGAAGAAAATCCGAAATCTGGAGATTGAGCGCATGGCGTTATCCAATGAGGATGACACGGATGGAACATCTCAAATTAGGCTCAGTGAGGTCTATGAGGAGTTGACAGAGTGCCAAGAGCAGTTAGCCTCATCGAAGTCACGATGGGACAACCAACGTGAGGGGCTGGAAAAAATGCGCAGGCTTCGCAAGAAGCTTTCCGACCTCAATGATTTGTCCGAAAAGGCGGAGCGAGAAGGTGATTACGGGAAGGTCTCTGAGCTCCGATACAACGAAATCCCCAAGGTTAAGGAGCGCATCAAAGAGGAGGAGAAATCAGCCAAGGAGCGCGGAATTGATACCAGGCTGCTGTCGGAGGAGGTCACGGCTGATATCGTTGCTGAGGTGGTGTCTTCGGTCACTGGAATTCCAGCAAGCAAGATGAGCGAATCTGAGACACAGCGTGTCCTCACCATGGAGGAAGAGCTTGGGAAGCACGTCATTGGACAACCAGAGGCTATCAGTGAGCTATCCAAGGCGGTGAAGAAGTCTCGTGCTGGTGTATCCAACCCTAATCGTCCCGTGGGGTCATTCCTATTTGCTGGTCCTTCCGGAACAGGAAAAACAGAGCTTTCCAAGGTGTTGGCGAACCACCTCTATGGCGACCCCAAGGCTCTCATTGTGTTTTCCATGGAGGAGTATGGCGATAAGTCCGCCATCAATAAGCTAGTTGGTTCCCCTGCTGGATACGTTGGCTACGGTGACACCCCAGCACTGGAAGAAGTGCGCCACCGCCCAAGTTCCATTGTTCTTTTTGATGAGCTGGAAAAGGCTCATGACCAGGTGATTATCACCCTGCTTTCCATTATGGAAGAGGGGAGGATTACGTTGAACAATGGCACTGAGGTTGATTTCACCAACACCATCATCATTTTCACGTCCAATCTGGGTGCAGAAACGGGAACCAGAGAGGGTGTCACTGAGGCTATCAAGGCTAGGCTGCGCCCTGAGTTCATCAACAGGTTGGATGCCATCATCCCATTCAATTCATTATCCATGGAAAACCTGGAAAAGGTTGTCGATATTCAAATCAACAACCTGGAGTCCAATATGTCCGCCAAGAGATTGACATTCTCTATCACCCCTGAGGCGCGACATAGGGTAGCGGAACTGGGATATGACCCAGCCTATGGTGCACGTCCGGTGCGTCGTGTGGTTTCCGGCATCATCTCTGATATTTTGGCTGACAAAATCATCCTGGGTGAAATCCAACCTGGTGATAAAGTCGTCATTGATGTTGACGGGGGGAAGAACCTCATTTTGTACACTGATGGAAACCAACCAGCACAGCGCAGTGGAGAGAGTGCTGCTGGGGATGGTGACGACGAGAATGCTGCCGTTGGTGCATCGGAAATGAGCATTGACAGTGGCATTTCTGAGAAAAGCGACAATGAGGATGACGACTTTTCCTTTGACAATTTCGCCGTCAACCCAGATGAACTGACACCGGTAGAGGGTGGGGAAGCTGCAGTATCATCCCCTCAAGGGGAGAAGAAGGCACCATCTGATGATGGTTTAGACGACCTCTTTGATTCTCTCGGATTGTGACTTGAAGCACACTTTTACCAGCGTGTTATATTCGCTCCATGGTATCATCAGTGGGTGAACGCCATAATCTACGACGGTACCAAGGAGAACCACCATGAACACGGTTCAATCAGCCTCTCACAGACGGTCTTCGCCAAGTATCGAAGACTCCATGCAGCATGCCTTCCGACATACTAGCGGTAATTTCGGGGCACTATTTCTAGGGACATTTGCATACTCCTTTTTCCAGGTAATGGCTATCCTGCTATTTATAGCTAGTATCTGGACAACTCTCGGGGGTCTATTTAGCATGATGGATGAATCAATGAGTACTGATGCATCCATAGCCCTAGGGTCAATGTCCATTCCGTTAGTGGCGTTGGCGTTTATCTTCATGTTCGTCTCGTGGATTTTGCGATATGCCTCAATGCGCGGATTTGCGGTGACAGACAACATCGTCAATGTCAACGTCAGGGAATTCTTCGTTGTCAATGGAAATGTCGGAAAAGCAATCGTCACAGACATTGTGGTTGGATTCATGCTGGGAATCCCCATGGGAATCTTCTTTGCCCTCTCCCTGATTGTTGGAGGGGTGGGAATCGCAGGTGATGAACCCGCTGAAGCAGGTGCCCAAATTGCCTCATTAATGCTCATGGCACTTGGATTCATCTCGCTTCTCGTGCTGATGTTTTACGCACGCTTCGCTACATTCTATTCTCTCCATCAGGGACAGTGGGCTTTCTCTGCTATCGCCAATAGTTTCAAGGATGTATCCAAGCAGCCACTATATGCTTTGGCTATGGGTGTAATCATGGAGGCTGTTCTCTTTGCGTCCTCCATCCTGCTCCTCCCATTGATTTTCTTCCTGCCGATGTACCAAGTGGCGACAGCCCATACCTATCATCGTCTCTCCGAGCACAGGGTTAACAGTGCTATCAGGCAGGTCAACCAGAGCTACTATGCTCCGCAGAGAAACCAACAGCACTCACCAGCCGACGAGGATTTCCAGGCTGTTATCGACGCGCGAAGAAATGGGCAATAGAGTTTTTAGATGGTTCCCGAAGGTGTGATACAATTTGTGACTGCATAAATAACATCCCCTGTTCAACACCACCTAAGAGAGCGTTGTGAGACAATGACCACTGATGACACCCAAAAGCTACCGCCACATCGTCGCGGAGAGGTCACCAGCGTTGACGGACCTTCCGAGAAGAAGTCTACGTGGCTATCGCGCACTAATAAGAAGACTGTATCCATTGTTGCAGCCAGCATCATTGGGCTAAGTGCCGTAGGCGGCGGTGCATGGTACATGGTGAGCAGCAGCGGAGACAACACTAATCACGTTGTGGAAAAAAGAGATGTCAATAAGGGGATGGGGCAGCAGCACCTACCGGAAGCAAAGACCATCGCCGGTGTTGGAAAGGGCAAATTTTCTGCAGTTGACCCACTTACCGGAAAGCGGGTTGACGCTGATATCGTAGGCATTGATACTACTGGAGACCCTAATAATGCCGTGCTCGCCCCACCGGAGGACATCTCTCAAGCTGGGTGGTATGTGCGCTCAGCACCTTTCGGAGTTGATAAAGGCTCCACTGTTATGACTAGCCATATTGACTATAACGGTGTAGCTGGATTGGGGACGCTGTTCTCCTCACTACGTAAAGATGACCCGGTAACACTTACTGATAGCAAGGGCAAGCAGCATCACTACGTGGTAACGGAGCAAATCAAGCTGAATAAGGAAGACCCAGAGTACATCAAGAAGACGATGGATACCATCAATAAAAAAGATGGGAAGAATATCCTGGTACTCATCACCTGTGGCGGTGACTACAATCCATCGTCACCACTAGGGTACAATCAAAACTGGATTACAGTAGCTCACCCAGTCAAGGATGGAGACTCATCAGTCAAGGACGTGAGAAATTAGCGAAGTGACCTCACGCCACCCCGACACCCCATGAGAACCACCTCGGTTTCCATGGGGTTTTGTGATGTTCACCACATTGTTTTGAGAACCGATGCATATCACTATGTGCCCCTGGTAGTGTTTCAACTAGCAAAAGTGCCAGTGGTACTAAACGGGAGGCGCAGAAAGGGTCACCTATCATGAGTGATATGGATATCTATCAAGGAACACTGTCGTGTGTAGCAGTCGGGGAGGAGGATGTAATAGCAGAGTTGAAAGAGCGTGGAGCATATGTCAACCCAGAGCATAGCATTGTCGAAAACATCAGCTTCGACGACAGACTGTACGACTCCGTTCATTACGACGAGGACTCTGAGATTCTCTATGAGGTTTCCAAGAAGAAGCTACCATCTTATGGTTTCTGCAATGCCACGAAGACGGAAGAAGGGTATGACTTCGTACTGATGTACGATAGCAGCATCTCCTTCAACGAAGCTCTAGAACAGGCAGTGGAAGAGTCTTAAGCGCGCCTCTACAATAGCCTAAAAACCCACCCAGATGAATTCTGAGTGGGTTTCATTGCATTCTATATGAGGAGAAGCCATATCGTCTCATTGAGCCCTCCTAGTGGCTCACAGAGTGTTTTTGGCTACCTTCTGCTATCATCGCGCTCCAATGTATAGCGCAGCTGCCTCCAACCACGGAAGTTAGCATCAGCATCATTGTCAGGGGTGGCTTGGTGCTCAAATGGAGACATGTGCCCATTGCTCACCAGCATAGCGGACAATGAGAGGTCTTTTTCTACGGGGCGCTGCAACCCCTGAGTGAGGTAGGACACCCTGGCACATCTTCCAGCCGAAATGAGCAGTGAGGAGTCTTCGCCATGCTCTGTTGCCTCTTGACTGTTAACCAGTGGAAGATGCCACTGACCTTCCTTGATGAGGGTTGGACTGGAACTCTCCATGGCGTCTCTCATCAAGGTTGCCAAGGTGTTAATTTGTGGTTGTGCGTCAGGTGCACAACGAAGGCGGAAGAAGTTTTCCCATTGAGTGGCGGAAATAATAGCCGTCTGCCACGTATATGGTTCAATGATGCGGTTAACCAGCTCTTTGTGTACGCTCACACCTTTTTCTGCTGCTGGCAGCCCTCCTCCATCCATGAAAGAGTCATAGAGGCTATCATCCCCATACACCATGACGATGGCATTGCGAATTGCATCATGGCTAGCATTAATCCACGCTCTCCTAGCGTTATCCCCGTTCTTTCCGGCAAGCGGTGAACCAGAGACCATTCCAGGTTGATAGGAACCAAATGTTTCCGGGATGAAAGGATTGTCACGGATTTCTTCCAGGATTCTTCTAGTGGGAACCGCTCTGGAAGACGATGAGTTGCGCGACAATAGCCTATGAGTGTTCACCTCAGCCAAGATGATTCTCGGGAAAGTCACCTCAAAGGTGGTGAGTCGATGGTCGTTAATATCATTGATGGAATCAGCCAACACTGTAGCGGAAAACGTCATTTTATAAGCTGTCTCCTTTGTGGAAAAGTGTAATTAAAATTAGAGTGGGGCAGTGGTTGCGAGGGGACACGAAAAACGTGAGCACTCAGTGAGCCCTCCACCTTAATGGGCAGAATGAACTACCAATAGCTCACTGAGGAGCCATCATACGATACAACGGCACTTCCTCCATATGGTTGCTCTGAAACAGAAACGAAACACCCTCCACGGACGGTGGCATATTGAGTTCTCCCACCATCAACAGGGAGCACTTCAAGGACGTAATCCCCTGAGTGGAGAGCCTCTAGGACGCTCTTGTTGTATTGCACTGGTCTACGCTTGATAATACCGCGATGGTACTGAATATTGCCGTGCACTGCAGCCTTCACCGTATCTCCAGGGAAGTACCTCTCTCCGGTTCGATGCAGTGCATGTGTGGTGAACTCATCTCCGCCATCGTAAAAACTATCCATTGTCCTCTATGTCCTTCCTGGGGAGCCACGCCACAACATTAAACCTGTGCTAAAATAGTTGATTATAGCTATATAGCCGACCCCTATTTCAAGGAGAGTGTTTGCACATGGCAACACCATTGTTGAAAACCTCATATGGAGACAGGGTATCACAAACTGGGTACCAGTCCATCTCCCAGGATAATGTTACCACGAAAAATGGCGTAGTCAATGCTACTCTCATTCTGCTAACCATCTGTGTTATCAGTGGTATCGGAGTAGTATGGACGGGAATGAATATTTCTCCATCCATCGCCTCTACCCTCGGCATGGTAGGTGCCGTTGGTGTGCTTGTTTCTACTCTCGTTCTGCTGTTTTCACCATCGCTGCGTCAGAATAGCAAGGCTGTGGGAATCATCATGGCTATCCTTCAGGGGATGATGCTAGGAGGGTTCACCTTCTTTGTAGGGACATTCCAATATCGAGGCGCTGATGGGTGGAATCTCGTAGGACAAGCCCTCATGGGCACCACTGCGCTATTTCTCATCGCCCTGCTCCTCTATCGCACAGGAGCAGTGAGGGTATCCAGCACGTTTACCAAGGTTGTGGTTTTTGGTGCAGCAGGATTTGGTGCACTCTACGCCATCAACCTGGGAATCACACTGGTAACCGGAAGCAACCCTCTGATGTCGCAGGGACCAATCCCTATCATCGTCGGAGTTGTTGCCATCCTGCTGGGCACCATGAGTCTCATCCAGGATTTTGACACCATTGATAAAATGGTGGAAGCTGGCACAGAGAAGTCCTACACCTGGATGCTAGCGACGGCACTACTATCGTCCCTGGTGTGGCTCTACATGGAAATCCTCCGCGTCCGTCATCTGCTTAGCCAGTGAACCTCGACTGAACACCATAGCGCCACCTTCTAACTGGAATGTGGCGCTATTTCTATGGGCGTTTCCGCTGGTTATCAAGAATTTTTCTTCTCGACTTGACAGAGGGGGAGCCACCATGTTATTATCGGTATCACACCACGATGGAGAGTTGGCTGAGTGGCTTAAAGCACCTTCCTGCTAAGAAGGCATACTGACTAAAATCGGTATCACGGGTTCAAATCCCGTACTCTCCGCCAAGCCCCTGCACAGTTTTTTAACGAAAACCTTTCCTGTGCAGGGGGATTTTTAAATTAACGCCCGCCCCCAGGCACCCCTCAAATATGCAAAAGCACCCCTTCTTCCTTCTGCATGGGAAGTTGAAGGGGTGCTTTTCTAGCTAAAGGACTACTTTACGCGCGATGCACCACCAGAGGCACCCTGCGCAATGGCATCCTTGATAGTGCTGAAGTTGGCGATAGCTGATGTAGCAATCGCCTGAATATCGTCGTTGTTGCCCACAATAGTAACGTTAGCATCCTTGTAGACATCCTTCATGCGCTCGGCAACATCAGGAACCATCTCATATGCCATCTTCTCCAGGAAGATGCCACCGTGCTTCGCGTAGGCTTCCGATTCCTTCTCGATAGCCGCAGCTTCCGCCTCAGCCTGGATGCGTCGGGCTTCAGCAGCCTTCTGAGCTGGAACAACAACCTCGTTGTGAACCTCAGCTTCGCGCTGAGAGGTCTTCGCCTTCTCCAGCTCAGCTTCCTTCTGGGCAAGAATCTTATCCTGCTCCATCATCTCAATCTTGAAAGCCTGCTCAGCTTCTGCACGCTTCTTGGCAGTCTGGATAACGTTATCAGAGGTCTTGAGGTCAGTATCACGCTGATACTCGGAGATATCCCTCTTGGTTTCCTGCTGCTTCTTGGCAATCTCTCGGTCGTTTTCCGACTTGGCGACCTCCGCCATTCGACGCACTCGCTGCAGCTCAGGCTGAGATAGTGCCTCAATATGCCCGTTATCATCAGAGATGCTATTAATCTGGAACCCGGTAACATCCCATCCATACTTCATCATCCGGGCACTAACTTCCTCGATAACCTGCTGGGCTAGCTCAATGCGGTCGGAGATGATTTCCTCGACTTCCATACCACCGATGAGTCCTCGGGTGGCACCAGAGAAGGCATCGACAGCAACCTCCTCAATCTCTTCCTTGCTGGAACCTAGGAACTGCATAGCTGCACGCGCAATAGCGTCATGAGAGGAGGAGTCAACCTTATAGTTGACGGAAGCAGTCACGTTGATTTCCACATTGGATTTCGTCTGGGCTACCAAATTGAAGCTGACGTTTCGGGTGCCAATGTAGAATCGACGCACCTTGTGAAGGATGGGGATGGTGAGCGCACCTGAACCAGTGACGACTCGTGACGGCTTATTAGGGTCTCTCTTTCGCAGTCCACCTGTGATGATGAGCGCCTGATTAGCCTCAGGTACGGTGTAAAATGCTCCCATAATGATATGCCTCTCTTGAGAAGAAGTGTCGGATATGTCTGTGGCGCTACTTATGGAGGTATCGCCACTGAACAAGCGTATCAGCATGGAGGAGGGAAGTCAAGTTCCGCCTCAACGAAGCATTAAAAAGGGACACCAATATGTCTTCGCGGACTATCCATGGTGCACACCATCATGGTCAATCCATGTGAAACTCCTCAAGCCTTCTGAGACGGCTCTCACATCGTCTTCGTTGCCCAGAAGCTCAAATCGATACACATATGGAACTCCGAATCGCCTAGAGATTACGTCTCCTGATAGGCAGTACTCCTGTCCAAAGTTAGTGTTTCCGGAGGCGATGACAGCAACAAGGTTGTCCCGATTTTCTTTTACAGAGAGGAACTTTCTTACCTGCGGAGGCACCGGACGAGTATCCATACTGGTGTTCATGATGGTCGCTCCACCACCATAAGTGGGGCAAATCAAGCAATAGGGGCGGTTAACGACGGGAATACCATCCTGCTTTATCTTGATGGGAATCCTAACGGTATCCTCAAAACCTAGCTTGGAGACAAATCTGTGTGTATTTTCCGTCGTGGAAGAAAAATACACAATGGTGCTCAACATGGATTGACTCACTTTCACTTAAAAAGATTGCTACCAACCAACCACCAACCATAGCATAGCGCTCACGATGGCAAAGAGGGACACGGAGCCCCCCCTTTGCTACCACAGCTCACACCTGGTAAGATGGAAAAATCACATCGACTATTCGACCATCAATAGAAGGCACTGGAAAATGACCGAAAAATTAACTTATCGACATGTCTCATACCGGGGAGCTGGACGTTTAGAGGTGGATAACCTCGTCCTCAAGGGGGTTCGCCCCATAGAAAGAGGGAAATACACCTCTATTGTCTCCGTATTGGATATCCATAAGCTGTTCCGCACAGTGTCAACGGACGATGCCCCCCATTGGTGGGTGGAACTGACTCAACAGTCCAAGCAGGTTGCACACTCAAAGTCGCCATTCATCATGAGGCTTCCTGATAATTCCTATCTGGTGACCGGCAGGTATGTGGAAAGCTTCTATCAGTGGCTATCCAAGCTGGATAGTGACGGCGTTTTTTACGACCGACAATTAAATGCCGTCATCATTGATAACCCCGCCTGGGGCTCTGACCTCTCCCAGGCTATGACGTACTCTGGGGTGCAATCCACCTCTGTTGCTGCAGGGTATATCTCTCCTGAAACGAAACAGTCAAAGAAGCTCAAAGAGGATGCTACCATCGCCACCAAGGAAGGATTTAACCTCCCATCCAGGGTCTACTTCCCGACTTCCCGGAGACTTATGAAGCATCAGGAGGACGTAGTGAAGGTGCTCGCGTGGAGGGGGCACGGTATCATCGCTGATGACGTAGGCTCCGGAAAGTCCAGCATGTTTCTCGGTGGTTTTTTCTCTCTGGTTCAGCACCGCGTGGAGCACCAGGGGGAGTCATTTTTAGATTGTTTCCCCTTGGTGGTTGTCACCAAGAAGTCACTGGTGGAACCTATCGCTCGTGAGTCTCAAGCCTGGTTCAACAGCGTCAAGGTGCATGTCGTGGGGATGAAGAAAAAAAATATCTCCAAGGGGCAACCCAATGCTCCCATGAAGGATGCACATGTCATCGTCTGTTCACTATCGGTTATTGACAAGCATATCGATTCCATTCTTGCATGCAACCCCCAAGGTGTTGTTTTCGATGAATCACATATGATTAAAAACACTTCCGCAAAAAGAACTCAGGCTGCACTGGAATTGTCTTCCAGCATCAAGGATAACGCTGAGATGCCCTATGTGGTCTGTGTGTCTGCCACCCCCATGCCCAATAGACCTCAGGAACTATGGGCACAGCTACTGGTGACGGGAATGGATAAAAATGTCATAGAAGTTGCTAACCGCAGGCAAAAACCGTCCTTTCCGAAGAATGTTCGCGGTTCACTGCGCAGTTTCTACACCCTCCCAGTTGACAATCAGAAGAAGTTTGAGATTCGTTACTGCAAAGGTCGCCCAGGACCTTTTGGTTGGGAGGCGAAAGGGAGTGAAAACGAGTCTGAGCTGCGAGAAATCCTGTATGATTCAGGGTTCATCAGGAGGAAGAAGAGTGAGTTCATCACACCTCTACCACCATTGAGGCAGGCTTTCGTCAATTGCACTCTCAATGAGGATGATGAATATCGCTACCAGGTAGCAGAAAAGGAATTCCTCAACTATGCCATTGCAGAAGTAAGGAAACGTGCTAAGGCAGATAAATGGTCACGCGCAGAGCTTTTTGAAGCCATCCAGGATAAAGCTATGAAGACCCAAACCTCTGAAGCCATCATGAAGATGACGGCAATTCGGCAATTGGTGGGAGAGGCGAAGATAGACTCCTGCGTGGAATGGATTCACAAATACTTCCGAGGCGACCCCAGGGTGGTGAAAAACGGGCATAACGAGAAACTCATTGTATTCGCCCATCACAAATCGGTACAGGATAAGCTGATTAACCACCCTGAACTGCAACAATATGGTGTACTCTCCATTCAGGCTGGGCAAAAGAATGTCAATGACATCGTTGATGAGTTTCAAGACCCCACTTCTGGGAAAAAGCTTATCATCTGTTATTCAGAGGCGAGGGAGGGGCTGACCTTAACGGCTGCATATGCCGTGTTGGTCGTAGAAATTCCCTGGTCTCCATCATGGTTGCTGCAGATGGCTGGGCGATGCTGGTCACGCTTCTCCGAGCTCTACCCTCCCCATGAGGCGACCATCTACTATGCAGTATCCAACACGCATATCGACAATTACCTCATTGATATGGTGCGCGCTAAAGGGTGGTTGAACAAAACGATTATTGACCCAGAGGTCATCATTGAGGAAGTCAACGAGTCTGACACGGAGTAACCCCATCCCCTCAGCCTACCATGGGCAACGAGGGGGGGGCACAGAATCAGGTGAACGTACCGCCTGTCAGCACACCCACTTCTTAGCACGCAAAAACCCCGTAGAATCGATTCTACAGGGTTTTTGCTGCCTACCCTCCATTTATACTATCAGGCTTCTAAAAGAGCACACACAGCCATCTGGGAGCCATCTAGGGGTACTCCCAAGTGCTCCTAAAAGTCCCAGTCATCATCATCGGTGTCCTCAGCCTCACCAATGGTATAGGTAGACCCGGAGCCAGAGAAGAAGTCATGGTTTTCATCACCCTGCGGTGACAGCGAGGACATGATTCCAGATTTTACCTGGGTGCTATCAGATGGGAACAACCCCTCATATCCAAGGTTATTCAATGCTTTGTTGGCGTTATAGCGAAGGAACGTCTTAACGTCCTCTGTCCACCCAACATCGTCATACAACTCTTCAGTGTATCGAGACTCGATATCGTACATATCCACAATGAGGTCAAAAGCTTCCTGGCGGTATTTGTCCTGCTGCTCCTGGTCAAGCTGAGCAACACCCACCTGATACTTATATCCAATGTAGTAGCCATGGATAGCCTCGTCTCGGATAATCAACCGGATGATATCAGCAGTGTTGGTAAGCTT
>ERZ1673699.799-NODE-799-length-30657-cov-5.761878_pt1 | contig 30657 bp, 16 predicted proteins | sample MGYA00580229_ERZ1673699 | MGnify/ENA primary metagenome ERZ1673699 (study PRJEB41218, sample SAMN15661785) | gut metagenome | host: Homo sapiens | place: Canada: London | collected 2015-08-20/2019-03-30 | study: EMG produced TPA metagenomics assembly of... | reverse complement strand
GGTGTTCGTCTTGTACTCGCCGTCCGTGTAGCCATCACGGAATAACACGTTCCAAGCATAGGTGGTGTAAGCCTCCGTACTGCTCCAATAGTTGTCGGAAGTGAACGCCATGCCGCCCACACCCGGGGCGACGAGCTGCCTGTTGAAGATCGCCCGGGCTGTCCCGTCTGCAGCAGGAGCGGCGGCGGCGGTCTGCGCCCACGTTACCGGAGCGGCATTATTGTAGGCACAATAGAGATGCTGCAATTCGCTCAGGGCAGGCAGGTACCATCCGGCACCCATCTGGTCGCAATATTTAAATGCCGGGAAGTTGTCGACAGTCTCACCGTTATTCGTCATCCAGATGCCGAACTTCTCCCGGTTGGTCTTGCCGCTCACGCGGGCCGGGGAGTTGATATTTATACCGGAGTCCCGGATTTCGTCGCCGACACTGCCGGAGCCCCAGGTCACACCCCGCACTTCCGCTTTCGACACGACCTTAAAATACTGCGGATCGGCGGCGTCCACCCAGAAAACGATGCCCTCGACGGTCTTGCCGGTTATCATTTCTGCCGACGTGGTGCCGTCCGAGAAGTAGTAATCCCCCACGGCCAGCGGCGGCGTGGGCTTCACCACGTCGCTGCCGCCCGAGGCGCCGTCGGTCCAGTCGTCGACGGTCGAGGAGGTCACCTCGATGCCTTTGTCTTTCACGGTAACGGTGTAGGTATAGCACTTCCCGGCCTCCCACTTGTCCGCCGGGGCGGCGGCAGGCAGGACCGTCTCCAGCATCCGGCCGTCGACGCGGACATAGAGCCCCGTAAGAAGCTGGCCACCCGTTTCCAGAGCCGCTGCGGGCAGCGTCACGAAGTCGGCGGTGTGCCCCGCGGTCGAGAGCGTGAAAGCGGTCTTGTCCTCCAACATCCCCGCCGTGACACCCGTGACGGGCGATGCGGGGGCCGTGAACGACAGGTCGAGTTTTCCGCTTTGGTAGATCACCGTTCGGCCTGCGGAAGCGTCGCCGATCGACACCTCCGTCACGGCGCCCGTACCCGTGAAGCGGTCGGGGATGGAGGTGTCCGCCGGGTCGTCGCGTTTGATGACGAACTTCACGCGCGCAAGGGCGTGCTTCATCTGCGTGACCTGCGCCTCGTTCACCGCGGCATAGACATCCTGCTGTTTCCACAGCAGGTCCTTCTCGGGGCTGTACACCCCCATCGTAAACGGAATGTTGTCGTAGACGGCACCCGGGGTATAGGGGTGCACCAAACTCACCACGGCCGTCTGGTCGTTGAGCAGGATCGGATCGCCTTCGATGGCCCACGTTCCGGCTGCGGACCCCGGTTTGCTGTACGAAACCTTGCGGTTGTCCACATCGGTATAGGTCGCACCCCGCAGGAAGAGGCCCAGGGCGTCGCCGTGCCCGAAAGTGAAAATGCCGTTGGTCTCCGCGGCACGGGTCGACGCCGACGCCGCAGAGGGCTCCCTGTCGGGATTCTCCAGCGCCGTGCCCACGACCTGCAGGCGGGCCGTGCCGCCGCGGTCGGGTTCCGGATGCTCTTTGACGCACCCTCCTGCCAGCGCCGCCAGCAACAATGCCGCGGAGAGCCGCAGCGCGTTTCCCGGTCTGAAGAAATGTTTTTTCATCTGCATGTTCATTAATCTGTCTTCTGTGTGACCGGGAGGGGGATCAACCCCGCCCGGCCTGTGTCGCCCGGCGGATTCCGGGACCTGTGCGGACGCCCGTCCAAGGTCCACGGCTGTCCGGCCGCGCGTGTTCCGTGCCCCGGTTTGCGGGCGGGGCGGCCCCTTTCGGTGCGTTACTCGATGGTGATGTCGCCGCCGACCACGTCAACCCACGGGGCTACCGAAACCTGCTCGATGCCCAGCGCGAGGAAGGCGTTGACCCGGATCGTGTACTGGTAGTTCTTGCCGGCCTCCCACTTGTCCGACCCGTTGGTGGTATCGACCACCAGGGGTACCACATAGTTCGCGGCGGTGCCGGTCGAGCCTTTTTTGATCGAGAAGATGATCTCGATGTCGTCCGAAACCTCCACGCCGTTGACCTGCGTGTGTGCGATCGAAGCGATCGGGAACGTCAGGTTGCCGAACCAGACCATATCGCCTTTCTCAGAGGTGCTCGCCTCGGCTGCGGCAACGCGGGTCAGGGCGTAACCGTTGGTGCTGTTGAGCGTACGGGTGATCTCGCCGCCCGTCGAAGTAGAGGTGATTGTACCGTCGGCGATCTTCATCTTAGAACTCGCGTCGTCGGTGGCAACGAAAAGGGTCCTGCTCGTTTTGTTTTTGATCGTGTAGCCCATCAGGTAATACTTGTTGTCGCCGTTGTTGACCGTCGGAGCATCCGCCGAAACATACATGCGGAACGACACGCTGGCCATGGCATGGGCCATCGACAGCGGAGCCGTGGTCGTAGAGGTCGATTTGACCGTAGCGCGGGTCGACTCGGGCTTGTAGTAGAGGTAGTCCGTCTCGGAGGCGTCGTAGTTCTTCGACCCGGCAGCGGCGGAGGTCAGGTCGATATTGCCCGAAAGGAGTGCATCGACAGGAATCGTGGCGGCATCGCCAACGGTACTCGAAATTGAGGCGGTATAGGGATAGTAACCGTAGACGGTGCCCTCTTCGGCGCCGATCATCAGGTACTGCGCGGCATCGGCGGCGGTCTGGGAAACCCATACGCTCGCATCCCCATCGTTGTCGAAACGTACATTGGTGCCGTACTGGAGGTTCGGCCCTCCGGCCACGTAGTTCTGGCCCTCATAGGCCACTGCGGGGCCGCTGCCCTGCGTGACGTGCACGCCGATCGCCGAGCCCTGGGGCAGGGTGGTTCCGGCGACCACGGCACGGGTGCCGACCGAGGTCAGGATGTTCAGCTGCTGTTTCTGGCCCTCGACGCCGGGAGCCGGTTCGTTCTTGTTGCAGGCGGTTACTGCCGCAACCGCCATTGCCATTACAAGGATCTTTTTCATTTGCTTGTTAAAATTAAAATTGAGTGTATAAATCTTTCTATATTTCTGTTCGGGTTATGTCCGGAATCTCTGCCGGAACGGTGTGTTTGTCAGGGTCTTGTCATAGGCTCTTCCGAATTTGCGTTTCAGATCGGGATGTCGGAACCGCTGCCCTCGACGTCCTGCCACGGGGCGACGCTGACCGAGGCCCCCAGCGGTCGGGCTCCGTCGCCCGTATAGGTCAGCGTGATGGTATAGGCCTTGCCGGGGACAAATCGTTCGTCGGTGTCGATCGTGGCCCGGACGTCCGCATGGAGCCCCAGCGAGGTGACGATGTCCACCGTCAGGAAGTTCTGCCCGAAAGGCCGGACGAGCAGCGCCGCACCCACGTTCTCGCCCTGCGGGGTGAAAGCGAGGGCTCCCCCGGCGATATCCGGCACGGGAAGGTCCGCGGCGGCGGCATAGGTCACACCGTCGGCCGCGAGGTCCAGACCCGTCGGGAGCTGCGCCCCTTTGACGGTGATCGAGGTCAGCGTAACCGCCTCGGCCTGCGCATGCGCGGAGGCGATGCGGAAGCGGATTTGCGTCAGGCAATGGTTGAAAGCGAGGTCTTCGGGGCGGATTTCGCCGCTGCCCGAGACCGCCCCGGCCAGCATCACGTCCGTCTGTCCGTCGGGCGTTTCCCCGAACGACACTTTGCCGTCCGCACCGAGCGTTCCGGCCGGATGCCACGCTTTCATCCAGGTCTTCACCCCGGGATAGCCGCTGTAATAGCGTATCGGGGTCAGGGTCACGGGCTGCGCCGTTGCAGCGGCCGCCATCGTGAAGGTCGAAAGCCACGTGCAGGACGTCCCGTAGTCGGGTGCGCCCGAGGTTTCCCAGCCCGCGACGGCCGCCGTGAACAGATCGCCGTCGTTCACCGCCCCGCGGGTGACAGCTCTCGCCCCGCCGGCTTTCACGGCGGCATCAGGGCCGGATTCCGGAACCGTCATGCCGGCTCCCAGTTCGACGGCCGGGCCCTGGGGCCGCGGCGCAGGCTCCGAATCCCCGCAGCCCGACAGCGCGGCGCCGAGCGCCAGCGTCATCGCATAGATCGTGTATCGTATCATATCTCTTTTCATCGTCGGTATCTTTTATTCGAAATCTCCGCCTCCCGTGCCGCTGTCGTCCCACGGGGCGACCGTCGCGCCGACCTCCGCCGTGACGGGGTCGATCTCGACCCGTACCTCCAGCGGAATCTCGACCGGAAGCACTCCGCCGCCGCTTTCGAGAACCTCCTGCAGGACCGCCGTAATGTCGATCTGCACGGGATAGGATTTGCCGTCGCCGTCGGTTACGGTCGTTTCGATGGTGTTCGTGCCCTCGGGGCTGGTCTCACGGGTCAGCAGGTCGAACAACTCCAGCGACGTGCGGAAATGAATCGCTTCCCTCGCGGCTTTCGTGCCGGGCCCGCCCTGCGCTCGCTGAGGCGTGTAGGACTCTCCCTCGAACGGCTGTCCGAAAGAGGATTGGCGGTATTCGCGCGTGCAAAGCAGCACCGAAGGGGCCACCCCATGCAGCGTCCCGGCCACCGACTGCACGGCGTCGAGTCCCGAGACCAGGAAATAAAAATGCACTTCGCGCGTCAGCCGTTCCGGGGCGACGGTAAGCCGCAGCGTCTCTCCGGCCGTAACGGTGAAACGCTCGCCCTGGTCGTGGCGGCCGATGCCGTAAACCTTATGGGGCTGCGCCAGCGGTTCGCCCTGCGCCGAAGGCTTCTGTCCCGAAGTGTTCAGCGCATAGACCTCGGCCGTACCGTGGCTCTGAGTCGCGGCATAGCCGACGTTCCGCGCGTCGGTGTTGTGCAGGATCAGCCGGTAGGCGCCCGCCGGAAGCGTGCCCCTGTAACCGTCCGTCAGTTCGTCGTGCTCCCGGTAGAGCGTGCCGTCCTCCCCGTAGATCAGCAGCCGCGCGCCGCTGCAATCCGCCCCTTCGGGCCACACCACGCCGATCTCCACAGTCCCCTCTTCCGGAGCTTCGGGACGCATTTCCAGTTCACGTTTCACGCATCCCGTGAATATCATGGCGGCTGTCAGCACACCCAGCAGCAGCAAACCCACGGTCATCAGCAACCCGAGAAGCGGGCGGATATTCTGTATCGTATTCTGTTTCATAGCCGTTTATTTCTGAGATTTGCCGAAACGATAGACGATCTGCAGACGCAGCTGGCCCATGAATCCCTCCTCTGTCGACTTTCGGTCGAAGTAGTTGTGCCCCGGCTCGATGTCGTACGCCTCATTCTGCGCCGAACGATAACCGCCCCTGAGCTGGGCTTCGACGGCCCAGCGTTCCGACAGCGGCTGCAGCCATCCCGCTCCCAGCCCTGCGCTCCAGAACGATCCGGTCTGTCCCGAGGCAGTTTCCTGAACATCGTACTGGCCGTATTGACCGTACACGCCGAGGTAGAATCCCCGGAACGCCGGCCGCCGGCCGAACCACCGCCGCACCTCCAGGTCTGCGGCGCTCACCGCGCAGAGGCCTTTGCTCCCGCCGAGGGCATTCCAGTTCGAATAGGCATAGCCCGCCTGCACCGACCAACGCCGCGCGAAGTAGACTTCGGCCGAGAGGTTCGGGGTCCAGGTCCCGATTTTGAAGTCGGGCATCACGCCGCCCCAGAGCATAAGGTCGGTTTTCAGCGACAGGCGCGGAACGAACGACCGGGGTTCCGGGGTCCCGTCCGGCTCCGGGAGAGCGGGCGTATCCGTCGTAACAGCGTCCTGCGCCGCCGATCCGGCGGTCTCCGGCGACTTCGGGCCAAGTTGGTAGTAGAAACTCATTCCGGAACCCGTCAGGGGAGCATCTTCGGTGCCCGTCAACAGCTCCGGCAGCAGCAGCTCCCCAATCCCGCGCCAGCTTTCACCGCCGTCCAGCGCGCGGATAGCCTCCGCACGGCTGCGGGCCCCGGGGACATTATCGATAATACGAAGTATATCTTCCTTGTTCGGCAGGTCCGAGGTGGCGACGCGTTCCCGAAGGAGCATCCAGTTATCCCGGCTCAGGGGACTATCCTCATCCAGAAGTCCCCCGACCAGCAGTTCCCGCAGCGCGGCACAGGACGCCGTGTCGGAGCACATCGCCTGCAGATGCCCCATACGCCGCACAGCGTCCGGCTCCCGGATCAGCACATCCAGCAGCGTGCGTTTGGTGTCGTTATCCAGGTCCGAGGTCCGGATGATCTCGCGGGTGCGATCCCAGTTGCTGCAACTCAGGCGGCTCAGGCTCGCATGACCCCGCGTACCGCCCGCACCCATGCGAAGCGCCGGAAAGAAATGTTCGTACATCCACAGCCACGGACGGCTGTCGGCATAATACATCATCTTTTGTTTACGCTCCGAGCGTTCCCGGATATCCATCAGCGTAAGCATCTGCTCTTTGTAAGGCATCTCCTCGGAAGCCTCCATCATCCGGCGAAGCCCCGACCAGTTCTCACCGCCGTTCACCACCTCGATCTTCGATGCCGGGATCGTCGTATGGGACGCCAGGTAGTCGGCCAATGCCTGCGCGCGACGGCCGGCAAGCGAACTGTTCACGGCGCTCTTGCCGTCCGGAGAGGCCGTACCGACCACGACCATACGGCTGACGACGTAATTCGAGTCAGCCTGGACTTCTTCCAAAGTCCGCGTGAATAGGTATAAACGGATTTTATTGCCCTCGAAATCGGGGTCGATATCCGAACGACCGATCGGGAAATAGATCTCACACGAAACCTGCCGGGTGTTATCCCCGGACTGTCCGCAGGTCGTTCCATGGACTCCCGCCGACGCAAGCAGGAGTGCCAGAATACATCGTATTTTATTCATTCGCAAGAGGAATTTTTCCCTGTTTAAACTCCTCCGTATCCCGCCGGCTGACGCATGCCGCTGACAAGCTGTTTTCAATTCTTTTCCGAAAAGAATTGAAGTATAGCCGGTTACATCATAATTTACAGACTATAAATCAGTTGAAATAATAGAGATAACACTATTCGATTATTTTTCGCGATGTGGTTCCGAAGGAACTAAATTCGCACTGCAACGAATTGATTTTATGCAGTTTATAATTTACATTCCGATTAAAAGGATGAAACGGTAAAAAAATACTGCCAATGCCGGCAGTCGGAATGAATTGTCAGTCAGCCCGAAAAAGAAAAGCGATCCGGACCCGCCAAGGACCGAATCGCGTATAAGCGTCAGAAATAAAGAAACAGGAAAAGAATTGAGCAGTCGGGGAAATCCCGGCGAAACAACGGAATAACTAGCTCCGTATCACGTAAAAAGACCGGATTTCATATCTGGACTCTTTTCGGAAAAGAACTAAACCGGACCGGTGGACTCTTTTCGGAAAAGAACCGGCCCCACCGCGTCAAAACCCGTTTTGCAATGTCCGGCAATGACCGTATATTTGAGGGATTTTGTAGTGCAAAGATATGTCTTTTTTTATTATCACGCCACATTTTCAGGCACATTTCTTTCTTCCAGAGGTCCGAATACAGAATAAAAACATATCATGTCTTGTCATGTCGATACAATATAAAACACTGAATTAAAACAAGTTAAGTCGATGAATAAAAAATACAGAAAAAAATCGCGACCAACCGGCATAGCATCCTCTTTCAGACAGGTTTTCCGGGTTCCGAACAATGCAGACGACCTCATCGGGCGCCAGCGTGCATTCGTTTTCTTCTACGCCTCGCTGGGTTACCTGCTCGGCATCGCCCTGAATATCCTGACCGTCATCGGGCCTCAAAGCCCCTTTTTCGCCGCAATCAATTCGGTCCACGCCGCATTTATCCTGCTGCTTGTCGTGCTCTACATCCGCCGGACAATCTCCGTCTACCGGGCCGTCCTGCTGCTGATCCTCTCCATCCAGGTCGAAATCGCCATCGAAATGATCCACATGGCCCATTCGGAGACGGGAACCATCATGGGCGTACCGGGAATCATGAGCAACACCATCCTGCTGGGCATGGCCCTGATCCTCTCCATCACCGCCTATATCCGTTACCTGCCCTATGTGCAGACCCTCATTACGATCGTAACGCTGGTTATTTGCGGTTATGTTACACAAAGTCCCCACATAGGGCATGTGATTCCGGTACTGGCGCTCGCGTTCATCGTACTGGCCTTCATGGGCGACCGGCTGGTCCGCGGCGTGGCGTCGCTGCAGCACAGTAAAGATAATCTGGCGATGGAGCAGGACCGGATCTTCGAATACCTCAATATCGATAAGGAGGAGTTGTTCCGGCTGATCAAATTGACCCGCCGCAACCATCTTTCCGAGAGCCAGAAAAGCAGGCTCCTCGACCTGCTCGACGAACAGACCAAAGCCTCCGTGCTGGAGGCGGCCGCCGACGTGGTCGAACGAAAAAAGCAGAACCTCACGGCGCTCGACGCCGGAGAGTTGGGTTTGACGCCTTATGAAAAGGAGGTTTGCCTGCTGATACTGCGGGGAATGACCGTCACCGGCATCGCGCGCAAACTCCGGAAAAATACCTCGGCAATCACCACCATCCGCGCGACGATCCGCAGCAAGCTCGGGCTCGAAAAGCAGGAAAACCTCTATGAAGCCCTGCTGAAACTGGTCGAGGGGGGGGGTATTTCTGACGAACAGCCCGTCGTGTCGTAATTCGCCGGAAAAACAGGGCTAATACCGCGTCACGATGTCGTTGGCATCGTCCACCTCGCGGGCGTTCAGGTCGTCGAGGTAGATCGTGGTCGTCTTTTCGGAAGTGTGCCCGAGGCCCTGGCTGATAACGGCCAGCGGGATACCCCGGGTGCGCGCTACGGATGCCCACGTATGGCGGGCGACGTTGAACGACAGCCGCTTCCCGGTATCCAGTTCGTCGGAGATGATTCCGAGGTAATACCAGTAGTTGGTAAGCGCCTCCCGATAGCGCTTGTACAATACCTGCGGGGATGCATCCGGTTCCAGGTCGGGAAGCGCGAGCCCGTTCTCGCGGCCCACGGCGCACCCTTTCATCACGGGAAGCATCCACGGCGAACACCCCGCATAACGGTCGATCAACTCCTGTAAGGCCGGAGTTACACGTACCGAAAACACCTGCCCGGTCTTACGGCGCGTGTAACGCAGGACACCGTCCTGCACATCTTCCCGTCTCAGGTAGGCCATATCCACGAACGACATGCCGCGTGCGTGGAAGCTGAACAACAGCAGGTCGCGGGCCAGCGTGAGCCACGCTCGGGTCCCGAAGTCGGCCTTGGCGACACGCCGCAGCGTGTCCACGCCCACGGCCCGTTTGCGGGTCTTGTCGATGCGGAACGACACCTCTTCGAAAGGATTCTCGCCCTTTGCGACCAGCCCCACACGCCGCGCCTTATTGTAAACGGCCCGCAGGATGCGCATGTAAAAAGTGATCGTATTGCGCTGCAGGGGAACAGCTTTGAGGTATTCCTCGAATCCCGCCAGACGCGCCGGGGTCAGTTCGTGCAGGCGCGTATCCCGGCTGCCTGCGAAACGTTCGAACGCCGAGAGCAGCGACCGGTAGGTGCCCGAGGTGCTGTGCTTGCCGCGCCTCTCCAGCTCCTCGCAGAGCGAGAGCACGAAAGTCCGCACATAGCGCCGGTCGCCGCGGCGCCGGTAGGCCGCGGTGATCTCCTTCGGGGTGAAAGGCTCGCCCGACAGCTCCATATCCCGGATCGTGCGGTGCAGTTCGGCGGTCTGCGTACGGATGTAGTCGTTGATCTCGCCGGCACGGGCACGGGCCGCTTTCGTACGGTTGACGGCGACAGCCGTTCCCTTTTTGGGGTCGAACTCCCCGGGCTGCAGATAATAAGGCGAAAAGACGACGCCCCGGCGGCGGTCGTGGAGAATCTGTAAAATCAGCGTGTAGCGTCCATCCTTGTTCGGACGATGGTTCAGAACGGGTTTAATCGAGGCCATGATACTCTTGTTTATTTTTTCCTTGTTTAGACAAAAACCGAACAAATGTAAAGTATGGGCGGAAACATGCCGTATAAAGGCACGACGGATTTGCGTCGGCCGGTTTCGGGAGGCGTTCAACGGCATATTCCGGTCCTGGCGGCTGGCTGGCCAACGCATCTGGCGAGGTGGGGATCGACAGGACGATGCTGGAAGATGCCGGTTCAAACGCCACTACCCCGCACCCGATCGGGAGAAAGCGTAACACCGTATAATTGCAAAAAAAGAACCATCCTGAAAAAACTCTTTTTAGCACGGTTTTCACAGAATTGATTTCCGAAGCGGTTGGATTTTTTTTGTGATTCGTATAACAATCGGAAAAAATAATTACCTTTGCGCCGTTATGGTTTCCCGCTCGGTGATCCGAACGGGATGAAAAGGGAATCCGGTGAGAATCCGGAACAGTACTCGCTGCTGTAAGTCCCCTCCTCCGGGAGAGTAAGTTTATCACAAATCTTTGCCACTGGTGAAATCACCGGGAAGGCGTGATAAACGGGACAAGTCAGAAGACCTGCCTTAACGAATGATTTGCACCCGCGGGTTACGGGTCGGAATCACACGAGGTAGTTTCTACACACTATTTTCTGTCGATTTCTGTATTCCTGTCCGCCCGTGTATTTCCGTAACCGGAAGAACGACAGGAAATTATGACACAAAAACTCATCGGGCACATAAGGGGGGGGGCTGATTCGGCCCCTGAGTCTGCATCGAAAGGCCTCATCCATTCATGCGTTCGCCAACGGAACAATTCCGCCGGCGGACGCTTTTTTCATTCCGCAAAAATATCAACTCAAAAATAATCAAACATGAAAAAACTTTTCACATTACTGGCGCTCGCAGCCTGTTTTGCCGCTGCAAACTGGAGCTGTTCGGACGATTACGACGACTCGGAACTTCGTAAGGAGATCGAAAACCTGAAGCAGGAACTGGCGCAGATCAAATCGCAGATCAGTTCGCTGCAAACCATCGTCAATGCCGTCGATACGGATAAATTCATCACGAAAATCACCAAGACCGACAACGGGTACACCATCACGTTCAGCGGCGGCGACACCGTCACGATCGAAAACGGCGAAAAAGGCGCCGACGCCCCGGTCATCGGCATCGACCTTTTCGAAGGCGTCTACTATTGGACGATCGGCGGCAAGGGCAAATGGCTTACCGACGCTGCGGGCGACAAGATTCCCGTTGCGGGCGAGGACGGCGTTTCGCCGAAGCTGGATGTCGATTCGGAGGGTTACTGGACCGTGGACGGCAAGCGAATCACCGGAGCCGACGGCAACCCCGTAAAAGCGACCGGCGCCAAGGGCGATTCGTTCTTCAAAGATGTCCGGGAGACTGACGACGAAGTGATCTTCACGCTCTCCGACAATACGGAAATCCGCATTCCCAAAGCCAGGGAGATCAATTTCGTGATCGAAAAAACCTCCCTTGTCCTGAAATACGGCGCCGCCAAAGCACTTGCCGTCACACAGCACGGCGTGCTGAATTATTCGATTGCAAAACCCGACGGATGGCGCGCAACACTCGATGGCGAGCTGTTGACGATTACGGCCCCCGTGAAGGAAAACACATACGCCGAGCGGGAAGGCAAGGTATCGGTAGTGGCCGTAGGCGCTACGGCTACGGTCATAGCCATCGTCGAAGTAACGGCTTCCGACGCCATACTCGAAGATTCCGGTGCAGGCGACAGCAACTGGGAAGAGTGGTAGAATAAGGTGGAATCGAAAATAACGCTAAATAAATGAAAAAGCTATATTTATTCGGCATGTTTCTGTCCGCCGCTTTCGCCGCGACAGGATGCAGCAAGGATTCGGGAATTGAAAACGACATCCGACCGGTCATTCCGGATTCGGGACGACAAGTCGTGCTGACCGGCGTATCGAACGCCGCTGTCACACGCACCGGATTCGACGAGGCGGACGGCAATTCCATTCCGTTCGTATGGAGCACGGGCGATTATATCCGGGTGAACGACACGAAGAGCGCCGCGATAACGGAAGGCGGAAACAAAGCTGCGTTCACGTTCGAATCGCTCTCCGGCGTTACACCCTATCGGGTATACTATAACAGAACGGGGTCGACGCCCGCGACGGCCGTAATTCCCGCCGTGCAGAATCAGGCCGCAGCCGGCACGGTGAATCTCGGCGAAAACGGCGACTTCGGCTATGCGGAAACGGATGCCGACGGCAATTTCGCGCTGCGACATCAGACGTCGTACATCTGGTTCAACGCCTATTCGGCCGACGTGCAATCGAAACTCGTTTCCATTACGGTCAGCACGGCCGACGGCACGGCAATCGCGGGCGAAGCCGCTTTCGACGGCGAAAAACTCGGCGCATGCAGCGGTTCGTCGTCCATCGTCCTCTCTTTCGGCGACGGGGGCATAAGCCTTCCGGCCCAAGGCAGCGACCAGCAGGTATTTGCCGCGATGGTCGTCTATCCGGCCGACCTGTCGGAAACCTCCGTTTCGGTCATCTACACCTTTGCCGACGGAAGCCGTTACCTGACGGGCAAAGCCGGCAAAGCGCTGACGGCCGGATCGACCCTGCGACTGACCAATGCCATCGCGGCGGCAGACTGCGTAAGCGACGGCGTGCATTATTTCACGCAGGACGGCTGGAGCACCGAGCTTCCGGCGTCGTTCAAAACGGTAAAGGCGATAACATTGGGCGATGCGGCACTCACGACGGACGACATCCGAACGATTTCAAATAAGATGTCGGGCAATGCCGTCGTCGACCTGGGCGATGCCGAATTTGCCGCGACGGAGTTCCCGGACGTATTCAGCCGCAATTCATCCCTGCAGGAGATCGTACTGCCCCGTAATATTCAGACCCTCGCGAGCAGTGGTTCCTACTCCTCGGCTTTTTACAACTGTTCGAACCTGAAAAAGGCGACGCTGCCCGAAGGCATGACGGCGCTTGTGGAAAACGCATTCTACGGATGTACGAAACTGGAGCATATCCATATTCCGTCGACCGTCACGGAGATCGGCCGCAGTATTTTCTATAATTGTAAGGCTCTGACCCACGTCGCACTGCCCGAAGGAGTGGCGGAGATTCCGCAATACGCATTCTACGGATGCTCCGCACTCGCCTCAGTCGACATTCCCGCGACTGTAACGACGATTGTCGGCTATTCGTTCCAAAATTGTACGGTGCTGAAGGACATCGCACTCCCGAAAGGGCTCACAACGCTTGGGGCCAACGCTTTCAACAGTTGCAAAGCACTCGAGGCAGTGGTTATCCCGGCCGGAATAACCGAAATCGACGACAAGACATTCCATCAATGCAGCAACCTGACCTCGGTTACGCTGCCGGAAGGGCTGAAAACACTGGGCGACGACGTATTCTACCAGTGCGCCAAACTGGAGGACGTGACGCTGCCCGCATCGCTCGAAACGATCGGGGCGCGCACGTTCGGCGGATGCAACGCATTCACCAAAGTCGCAATCAATGTTGCGGATGTCCACGAATACTCGTTCTGGGACTGCAAGGGACTTACGTCGATCGAACTGGGCGACAAGGTAAAATCCATCGGCCGCAACGCCTTCATCTCCAACGGCGGCAACAACGTGGCTTCGATCACCTGCCATGCGGCCGTGCCGCCCGTATTGAGCCCCAATGCATTCGGCAGCGTCGGCGGTAGCGTCGCCGGCAAAAAATACGTGTATGTCCCCGCCGCGTCGTTCGACGCTTACGAAAAGGCGTGGGCGGAACTCTCCGGCACCAACGGCTATATCTTCGAGGACATCAGCAATCAGGAACTGACCGACGGCGTCTGGTACCGCGCATCGCGCGAGGAGGAGTGGACGACCTCGATACCGCAGTCGTTCCCGGCGCTTTATGTCCGCACCGTAGGCGAAACCGCCGTTATCTCCGCCGAGGCGCTCACCGCGATCGTCACCCGGGTTTCGGCACAGCAAACGCCCGTAACGCTCGACCTGCGTTCGGCAAAATACGCCGAGACGGAATTCCCCGCCGTGCTGGCCGGCAACACCAAACTCGGGGTCATCAAATTCTTCGACAACACGGCCGCCGTCGCTGCGGGGGCTTTCAAAGGCTGCACCGCACTGACCGAGACCGTCATTCCGGCCGGAGTTGCCGGGATAGGCGCGGAGACATTCGACGGCTGCACGGCCCTGACCGCAGCAAGCGTTCCTTCGAGCGTGACGGCAATCGGCGCAAAGGCATTCGACGGCTGTACGGCGCTGACGGGAATTGCCCTGAACAGCGTGAAAACCATCGGCGCGGAGGCTTTCGCCGGCAGCGGCCTTACGCAGGTATCCGTTTCGGCCACGACGCTCGGCGAGCGGGCTTTCAGCAGCTGCGCCTCCCTGGCCTCCGCATCGCTCAGCGGCATGACGTCCATTCCCGCCGGATGCTTCGCCGGATGCGTGAAACTGGCAGCCATGACCATTCCGAACTCGGTTACGGAGATCGGCGCCAACGCATTCGACGGCTGTTCCATACTGGCATCGGTTTCGCTGGGAAGCGGCGTGGAAACTGTCGGCGCGGAGGCTTTCGCCGACTGCGCCCTGACGTCGCTCGTACTGCCCGACCAGCTGACGACGCTGGGCGACGGCGCATTCAGGAACAACCCCGCCATCGCCAGGATCACGTTCGGCGCAGGCATTGCCGCCGTGGGCGACAACGCTTTCGCAGGCAATGCGACGATCGAACGGCTGACCGTTCCCAAAACCGTCACGCAAATCGGGGCGGGAACATTCGCCGACTGGTCGAAACTCAATACGCTGACCATCGTCGGCAACTCGCTTGCATCGATCGGTTCGAAAGCCTTCGCAAACGCCGCACTGCTGGCCGCCATTTACGCCGAGCCGACGACGGTTCCGGCAATCGCTTCGGACAGTTTCTCGGGGGCAGGCGCATCGGTGCAGGGAGCCAAGACCGTACATGTTCCCGACGTCAGCGCCTACAACAGCTGGACTTCGGCATGCAGCGGCTACACGTTCGAAGCGCTCGGCGACGACTACCTGAGCGAAGGCGTCTACTACCGCGCATCGGCATCGGACCCGTGGAGTACGGATGTGCCCGCGACGTTCGCTTCGCTCTTCGTGAAGACCGCGGGCGACAATACCGTGATGACGTCGGCCCAGGCCACAGCCGTGGCGAAAGCCCTCTCCGCTGCGGCTACCGTGGATATGAGCGAGGCTGTTTACGAAAGCACGACGTTCCCGGCCGTATTCAACGGCAATGCGAACCTGACCGCCATCGTGCTGCCCGCAAACGTTACGGCCGTCGCCAACAACGCCTTCAAAGGAACCGGTTTCACGTCGGTTCGCATCCGGGCGAACATCACCTACGGAACGGGGGCCTTCAACGGCTGTGCGTCGCTGGCTTCGGTGACCTTCGACGACGGGGTGCAGGCCATCGCCGGCTCCATGTTCACAGGCTGTCCGCTGACGGAGATTACGATCCCGAACAGCGTGACCTCGATCGGTGCCAATGCTTTCCAGAACTGCAAATCGCTGGCTAAGGTGACGCTCGGCGCAGGGGTTAAGGCCATCGGGGGCTATGCCTTCGGCGGCTGCGGGCTGCTGACCGAGATGATCTTCCCCGACGCGACCGAAACCATCGAACAGAACGCGTTCGCCGACTGCGTGAAGCTGGCCCGGGTATCGTTCGGCAAAGGAATGAAGGCGATAAAGGCGTACAGTTTCACGGGCTACGGAACGGGCGGGTGTCCGCTGCTGGGCGACATCACCTGCCGTTCGACGACGCCCCCGACCCTGCAGGACGATTACGGAACGATCGCATTCGGCGGTTCGTGGAACGTAATCGCCGGTAAGGACGCTGCGGTGCGCATGGTACATCTGCCCAAGTCGGACGACCCGGACAACGGAGGTTCCGGAGCTTACGGGGATTCCTCCTGGAACAAGCTGGCGACCAGCGCATTCAACAATTTCCAGTTCGTTTACGATGTGGAATAAGCCGAAAGAAAATCCATCGTACGCCGGAGACGCCCGAGCCTGTAAAACGGCTCCGGCGTTTCCCCGTATTTCAAACAGATGCGACATGAAACGATTTTTACCCATCCTATGCGGAGTACTGCTGGCGGGATGTTCGTCGGGAATCGATGAAGAACCCGTTCGGTTTCCGGACAGAGGCGCGGTGACCCTGACCGGAACATCGGGCGCCCCGACCCGTACGCAATTCGGGCCCGTGGACGGCGCCGACGTCCGTTTCCAATGGAGTCCGGGCGATTACATCCGGGTCGGAGAGACCAAAAGTTCCGAGACCTCCGACGCCGGGGCGACCGCAGAATTCGGTTTTACGAATCTGACCGCCGCACCGCCCTATACGGTCTATTACAACATGACCGGCGAGGGGCCGTCGGCCCTGGTACCCGAACGGCAGCAGCAGACCGAAGCCTACACGACAGAACCCGGCCGTAACGGCGATTTCGGTTATGCGACCGTCGGAAGCGAGAACCGCTTCACGCTCAGCCACGCCACCTCGTTCGTCTGGTTCAGCCCCTGGTCGTCGGACGTCACCGAAAAACTGACCTCCATCACGCTGACCGCAGCCGACGGCACGCTTCTGACCGGCACGGCGACGTTCACGGGAACCGGCCTGGAGAATTTCTCCGGCAGCAGTACCGTAACCCTTTCGTTCGGCGCAGAGGGCGTCGCACTCCCCACGGCCAACGATGATACGCGGATTTTCGCCGCGGCCGTCGTCTTCCCGGCCGACTGTTCGGCATCGGAAGTCTATGTGACCTACGGCTTCGCCGACGGAAGCGTCTATGCCGAGACGAAAACGGGCAGGGAGTTCTCGGCAGGCAAAATCTACCGCCTGACGACGGAAATTACCAAACGCAACGGCGGTACGCTCCGCATCGAAACAGGAACGACGCCGGAAAAAGCGGCGGCCGGAGAGCCCCTCTGCCTGAAATACGGCGAAAGCCTGCAATACCCGCTGGTCGCCGAAGGCTGGATCTCCGGTGTGAAGACCGCATCGGCTCCGGCTGGATGGAACGCCGCACTGAACGTCGGCGCCCGCAAACTCGTCGTGGCTCCCCCTGCCGGACATGCGGAGGGGATGGAACTGGAGAATACCGTGACGTTCGAGGCGAACGGCGCGGCGATCTGGTCGAATCCGGTCTACGTCCTCGACTTTACACATCCCGAAGGCACGTTCGTCGTGGTGGAGGGCAACATGACCTCCGAAAACGGCACGTTGACCTATTTCGACCAGCACATGCGCTGTCACCAGAATTTTTACGAAGAGGCGAACCGGAGCGAGATCGGCAATGTCGTACAGGATATGTATATGGCCAACGACCGGATTTACCTGATTACGCAGAACGGCGCCAAGGGTTATGAAGGATCGGCTTACGGCGGCGACGGACGGTTCGTGATCTGCGACGCCCATACGATGAAACGGCTCGTGAAAAAGAACTTCCCCTTTTACGACGCCTACGGACACAGCAGTTCGGAATGCTGGCCCCAGCATATCGTGGTAGTCAGCCCCACGAAAGCTTACATCCAGTATTCGATCCCGATGGAGACTTACTCCGGAATCCGGGCCGTGAACCTGACCAACAACACCATTTCGGCGACCGACATCGAGGGCTCCTACGGCTTGTTCACCAAGACCGGGGCGACAAAAGCCCGCATGGTCGTTTCGCGCGGCAGGGTGTATGCCGGACGGGGAAATTCCGTGATCGTCATCGACCCTGCGACGGATGCCGTCGTCAAAACCCACACCTACGAGAACCGGCAGGTGAAAGACCTCGCCAAAGCCGCCGACGGAAATATCTATGCCGTCTTCACGGGAGAATTCGAAGGAAATTCGGGCATGACGGGCAGCGCGGCGTTCACAACCCCGGCCAAGGTCGTGACAATAGGTCCCGACGGCGAAGTCGCCGGCGAGCAGGACCTGCCCGAGATTGTAAAACTCCGCACCGGCACGGCATCGCCGACCATTCAGATGTGCGCGAGCTTTACGCAGCCCTATCTCTATTTTATCGGAACGGAGGCGTTCAGCGAAACCAAAGCCATGCGCTACAACTACCGGACGGGGCGTGTGAACTGGGATTACATCACCGCAGACCTGGACACCGACCGTTCGGGCGGAGACATCATCTACGGCTATATGGGCGTACACCCGACTACCGAACAGCTATGGGTAGGCAAATCGACCTACACCCAGAGCGGCATCCATATATACGACGTTTCGCGCAGCGATGCCGTCGAAGTCGGCAGTTTCTACCAGAAGAAAGCCAGTCCCGCAGGCGTGGATTTCGCCTACCGGTTCTCGGAGGAGTGGATCAATAAATAGACGCAGGCAATGAGACTGAAACTGGTTGAAAAAGTCGCCGCAGCCCTGCTCCTGCTCGTATCCGTCGTGTCGTGCATGGACTACGGTCCGCTCGACACGACGGATTTCGACATGGGCTTCGACGGCGAAGCGGGCGGGATGACCGGCAAAGGGCTGTTCATCACCAACGAGGGCAATTTCATGTACGGAAACGCCTCGCTGTCCTATTACGATCCGGTGAACAGGCACGTCGAAAACGAAATCTTCGTACGGGCGAACGGCATGCTGCTGGGCGACGTCGCGCAGTCGATGGTTATCCGCGACGGCATCGGCTGGATCGTCGTGAACAATTCGGGCGTCATTTTCGCCATCGACATCAACACGTTCAAAGAGGTCGGCCGGATTACGGGTTTCACCTCCCCGCGCTACATCCATTTCCTGAGCGATGAGAAAGCCTACGTGACGCAGATCTGGGACCCGCGCATCTATATCGTCAATCCCAGGGAGTACCGCATCACGGGTTACATCGAGACCGACATGAACTTCGAAACCGGCTCCACGGAACAGATGGTGCAGTACGACAAATACGTCTTCACCAACTGCTGGTCGTACCAGAACCGGATTCTGGTGATCGACACCGAAACGGATACGGTCTGCGACCAGATCACCGTCGGCATCCAGCCCACGTCGCTGGTCATGGACAGGTACAATAAGATATGGACCGTAACCGACGGGGGTTACGAGGGAAGCCCTTACGGGCATGAAGCCCCGTCGCTCTACTGCATCGACGCGGAGACCCGCAAAATCGAGAAGCAGTTCAAATTCAAATTCGGGGACTGGCCTTCGGAGGTGCAGCTCAACGGCACGCGCGACACGCTCTACTTCATCAACAAGGCCGTCTGGCAGCTGCCCGTCACGGCGGAACGCTTTCCGGTCAAACCGTTCCTGAAATACAACAGAACGCTTTATTACGGATTGACGGTCAACCCGGTCAATTCGGATGTTTACATAGCGGACGCCATCGATTACGTCCAGCCGGGAATCGTGTACCGGTACTCGGCCAAGGGTGAACTGCTCGACTCGTTCCGGGTCGGCATCATCCCGGGGGCATTCTGCTGGCGCTGACAAAAACGATTAGTATGAAAAAACTCCTGTTTTCCGTTTTTCTGGCGGCAGCCATCGTGTCCGGATGCAACAAGGACGAGGTCGTTACACAGCAGAAACCGATGGTCCCGCAAATTACGCTCGACTCCGATCCGGACGAATACGGAATCTATACGACGAAAGTGGGCCGGCAGCTGACCATCGCCCCGAGTTATCAATATGTGGAGAATGCCGTGTATTCGTGGCGCCTCCAGGCGACGGGTCGGATCATCTCGACCCAGCCGACGCTGGAATACACGTTCGACAGCGTCAACGAGGCGGACGAAGCGGGCTATTATCTCACGCTCGAAGTCACCAACCGCAACGGCACATCGACCGAAGAGCTGCTGGTCCGGGTATTGGAACTGACCCCTCCGACCATCCGGCTCGACGAACAGGTCGAAGTCGTCCGAAAACACGAATACGAATTTACGCCCGACGTGCAGGCCGGGGAGGTATCCGAATTCGAATGGACCCTGCAAGCCGAAAGAGAAACAGAGGCCCGGATTGTGGGAACGGCGCCGACGTACGTATTCTGCGCAGAGGAGACGGGCCACTACGAACTGACGCTCTCGACGAAAAACGAGGATGGTTCCGACCGGAAAACAGTCGACATCGAGGTCGTAAACGCCCTCGCGATTTCGGCCACGGTCGCCCCCGTCGGCAACGTCTATGACGGAACGAAACGCACGGTGGCGCTCGGCAGGGCGCTCCCGCTCCGGCCTTACATCTGGAATGCGGTCCGGCCGACCTGTTCATGGACGATAGACGGCAAAGAGGTGGGAACCGATCTCATGTATACCTACACGCCGACGGAAGAGGGGACGAAAAAGATCGTATTCACCGTTTCGGATGCCTCCGACGAGCCGGAAGCCAAAATCAGCCGGTATGTCGCCCGCACCGGCCGCCAGCAGGCGACGCTCGAATTTACGGTCGAATGCCACAAGGAAGAGGGAACCTACAAACGTCCGGCGACGGCTTCGAGCAGCGTGAACTGGACGAAAGTATTCGAATACACGCCGGCCCCCGGACAGTTCATCAACGAACTCGCGACGGGCGGATTCTCGGGCGACGAAACGACTCCCGAAGCCGCCGTGGCTTATGCCGAATCCCGCCTGGAACGGGGCATCTGGGTGTCGCTGGGCGGCTGGGGCGGCTACATCGTCGTAGGTTTCGACCACAGCATCGAAAATTCCGAAGCGGGCTACCGGGACGGTTACAACTTCTCGATTCAGGGCAATCAGTTCAAAGGCTCGTCCGAACCCGGCATCGTCTGGGTGATGCAGGACACCAACGGCAACACGCTGCCCGACGACGAATGGTACGAACTCAAAGGCTCGGAATACGGAAAGGAAGAGACCATTCAGGATTATGCCGTGACCTATTACCGGCCTGCCTATCCGAGGGCGGACGTTCAGTGGAAGGACAACCGCGGCGCCAAAGGGTGCATCGACTACCTGGAGCAGTTCCACACGCAGTCCTGTTACTATCCCGACTGGATCGACGCCGACAGCTACGTCCTTTACGGCACCTGCCTCAAAAGCCGCACCTACGACCAGTCGGGCAACGGCTCCTACTGGGTCAATGACTCTTACGACTGGGGTTACGCCGACAACTTCGGCGACGACAGGCTCTCGACCGAGGAGAACGCGGGAGCCGGGGCCTGCAAAACCTATTTTAAGATATCGAACGCCGTGAAAGCCGACGGCACGCCGGCCGACCTGAAGTACATCGACTTCATCAAAGTTCAGACCGGAGTGAACGTCAAAGCCGGCTGGCTGGGCGAGAACTCGACCGAAGTATTCGGATTTACGGACGAAAACATCAATCAGGGCAAGAAATGACACCGATGAAGAAATTATGCCTGCTGCTCTTCGCGGCATTGGCCGCAACGGGCTGCAAAGAGGATTCCGCCCCCGAAATATTCTCGGGCACGGACAACCATATCGCCTCGTTCGCGCTGACCAAGGACGGCGTGACCTACGATGCCGTGATCTCGCAGAACCGGATCACGGTGACCGTTCCCTACAACGTGTCGCTCACAGGAGCCGCCGCCACCTATGAAATTTCCGAGAACGCTTCGATACAACCCGCCCCCTCGACCGTTACGGACTGGGAACCGGATCGGCAGTTCCTGGTCACCTCCTACAACAAAACGGACCGGGCTTATCTCTATTCGGTCGAATATGCGGACATCGTTTCGGCCGGAAACGTCACTCTCAACACGCAGCGGGAGGTGACGAATTTCGGACTGACGGGTATCAGCGTCATCGACGGAAATCTGGCCGTCGGAACACGCCGGAGCGATGATCCGGTGGAAAACCTCGACGGACTGGAGCACCTCGTTTCGGTAGGCAACAACCTCACGATCGGAGCCGCCTATGCCGGTGCGGCGCTGGTCGGGAAGGAGACAGGGCTGTCGAAGCTGAAAGAGGTCCGCGGAAACATCACCCTCGCGGAAGAGAACGCTTCGCTGAAGGGATTTTCCCTGCCGTCGCTCAAATCCGCGACAGGCGACATAACCCTTGTGAACAAAACGCTCGAAACGGTCGAAATGCCTGCTCTCGAGCGTGTCGGCGGCACGCTGGAAGTCCGATCCGATGCATTGATCCTCACGACGGCCGACCGGCTCGCACAGATCGACGGCGGCATGACGCTTTCGGGTTCGACCTCGAAAACGGCGGCCGCTCCGTGCGACTACTTTTACTTCCCGGAGCTAAAAACCGTCTCCGGCAACCTGTCGCTGAGTTATTTCGACAACCTGTCCAACACGGGGATCATTTTCCCTGCGCTCGCCGCAGCCGGAAACGTCACCTACGAGGCCCTGCCCAAAGCCAACGCATTCACGCTCCCGGAAGCCGCAACCCTCGGCGACATATCCCTCGTTTCATGTTCGGCGATGACCGAAATATCGCTGCCGAAACTGACGGCCGCCGGATCGGTCCGGTTCACGGGAACCACGCTGGTCCGTAAATTCGAATGTCCGGAACTGGTTTCGCTGGCCGGAACGCTCCATCTGGACCGGCTGGTTGCGTTCACCGGGCTGCAAGCCGCCTTTCCGAAACTCACCCGGATCGACGGCGACCTCTACATGAGCAACCTTTCGGCGTTCGGAGGCACACTCGACCTCAGCGTCTACACGTTCGGACCGGAAAGCGTCGTAACCCTTCAGGCAGCGACGCTCGGCAACCTCGAAACGATTGCCGGACCGGATAATTTCGAGGGCGGACTCTACATCAACGGAACGGGACTCACGCCTTCGCCGAAAACACTCCCCTTCGCATTCTCCGGGTTCAAATCGATCCGGTCCTTTCAGATCACCGGGTTCCCCGCCCTGACGGAGCTCTCCCTGCCGATCGTGACCTGCGGCGATCTCACGCTGGAAAGCTGCGGCAGCAGTTCCGGCCTGCATCTGGAACTGCCCGCCCTGACCGAAGTCCGGGGAACGCTGCTCTGCAAGAACCTGGGCCGCATGGACAGCGGCTCGTCCGCAGGTTTTCCGAAACTCAAAAGCGTCGGCATACAACTCGCCATGTACACCAATGCCGGAAACCTTTCCAGCATCGATCTTCCGGCATTGGAAAACGTCGGAAACGGCGAACCCGTCGCGGAAAGCGCGGCGGACGATTATGCGCTGATGCTTATGCCTACGGGATGTACGGACGGCTTTTCGCTACCGAAACTCAAAACGGTAGACGGCAACGCCCTCTTCTCGACCTGGACGGCCGCCGCGACAAAAGTGCCGGGCATTGCCTGCCCCGGGCTCACATCCGTAACGGGAAATCTGGAGATCGGCCACACGGCCTACAAGACCTCCGTAACCACAAGTCTCGATTTCAGCCAGTTGCGACAAGCCCGCTCCGTCCGGATCGGGAACCTTGCGGCGCTGAAAGATTTTTCGAAGTTCGCCGCTGTCATCCCGCAGCTTTCCGAAGACACGTGGAGCGTAACGGAGTGCGGGTACAATCCGACATGGAAAGATATGAACGACGGTAAATGCACCGGGCAATGAGGACAGGCCGACTCGTAAAGCTGCTTTTCCTGCTCTGCTGGTGCGTGCCGGCAACACTCGACGGAGTATCACAGGACCGGATCGTACGCGACTCGACACGCCGCTACGGCTGGAAAATCGGCATCGAACAGGTCGATGTGGTCGGTACGCGCCCGATGAAAAAGATCGGCACGCAGGAAACGACCGTCGCAACACGCGTCCTGCACGACAACATCGCCTCGCAGATGGCCGACGCCCTGAAATTCGGAACGTCGATCTATGTGAAGGAATACGGCCGCGCAACGCTCTCGACCGTCTCTTTCCGCGGAACCTCGCCTTCGCATACGCAGGTGACGTGGAACGGCATGAAAATCAACTCCCCGATGCTCGGCATGGTCGATTTCTCGATGATCCCGTCCTATTTTATCGACGACGCGTCGCTGCTGCACGGTACGTCGTCGGTAAACATCACGGGCGGAGGCCTGGGCGGCGCCGTGCTGCTCTCGACCAAACCGGCGGACGCGCAGGGCTGCAACCTGCAGTTCGTCCAGGGCGTCGGCATGTTCAGGACTTTCGACGAATACCTCCGCTTCACCTACGGCGACGACCACTGGCAATCGTCGACCCGCCTTGTTTTCTCTTCGTCGCCCAACGACTTCAAATACAAGAATTACCACAAGAAACTGAACCTGTACGACGACGACCACAAGATCGTCGGCCAGTACAATCCCGTGGAACGCAACAAAAGCGGCGATTTCAGCGACCTGCACCTGCTGCAGGAGGTATACTACAACCGCGGCGACGGCAACCGGTTCGGACTGAACGTCTGGTATCTCAACTCGGACCGGGGGCTGCCCATGCTGGATGTCGATTACCGGGAAAACGCCGGATACTCCAACAAGCAGCGCGAGCACACCCTGCGCAGCGTCCTGTCGTGGGACCACGTGCGCAAAAACTGGAAAACGGGCGTCAGGGCCGGCTATATCCATACATGGATGGCCTACGACTACGAAAAAGACAAAGGCAACGGGGAATGGGAGAAGATGATCCGTTCGCGCAGCAGGATAAACACGTTCTATGCGCAGGCGGAAGGCGAATATTCGATCGGACGCAAGTTGCTCGTCACGGCCACTCTTTCCGCGCATCAGCATCTGGTGCACACGAAAGACAAGAACGTGCTCGACTCTCTGAGCGCCCAGCACCTCGGACAGATGCCCCCGGCGGAAGAGGGCGACGTCAAACTCGCAGCAGTAGGCTACGACGAAGGCCGTACCGAACTGGAGGGCTGCGTGTCGGTCAGATGGCGGCCGTGGGAGCGGCTGGGGCTGGCGCTCACGCTGCGCGAACAGATGTACGGATCGGAATGGACACCCGTCATTCCGGCATTTTTCGCCGATGTCGTCCTCTCGAAAAAGGGGAATGTCATCGCCAAGGCATCCATTTCGCGCAACTACCGCTTTCCGACGCTCAACGACCTCTATTTCCTGCCCGGCGGCAATATCAACCTGAAAAAGGAACACGGATTCACCTATGACGGCGGCGTGGAATTCACCGTGGGACGGAAAAACAGCTATTCGCTGCACGGCGAAGCCACCTGGTTCGACTCCTGGATCGACGACTGGATCGTTTGGCTGCCGACCTTCAAAGGGTTCTGGTCGCCGTCCAACATCAAACGGGTGCACGCCTACGGCATCGAATTGAAAGGCAGTCTCGACTGGATCGTCGCGACCGGCTGGCGCCTGCTGCTGAACGGAAATTTCTCGTGGACACCCTCCATCAACCACGGCGATCCGGTCAGCTGGGGCGACGCCTCCATCGGCAAACAGCTCGTCTACGTTCCGGAATTTTCGTCCGCAGTCAATGCACAGTTAGACTGGAAAACATGGTCGCTGGGTTACAAATGGTGCCATTACAGCGAACGTTTCACCACCTCGAGCAACGAAACCAAAACCAAAATCTACCGGATATCGCCCTATTTCATGAGCGACATCACGCTGGAAAAACGCTTCGAAGCCCGTTGGGCGAACTTTTCGGCCAAGGCGCTTGTGAAAAATAGCTTCGACGAGGAGTATCAATCGGTACTCCAGCGTCCGATGCCGGGCATCAACTTCGAACTATTCCTCGAGATAAGGCCCAAATGGGGCAAATGAAAAAGCGACCGAATCTCCGGGTTCGCAAACCAAGGACGGGGGCTTGCGGGATTTAGTGGCTCCCGCAAGCCCCCCCCCGTTTTGTTCGGACGATCGCCCGCTTATTGCCGTTCGCTCAACTCTTTGTAAAGTTCCAGCCGCAGGGCGCAGTAGTTTTCGACGATTCCGGCCGCTTTCTGAACGCGCTCCATGTGCATCTCCAACTCCTGGGGAGCCATGTAGAACTCGGCGCAATAAGGCGTTTTCATCAACAGCTCTTTCAGCCGTGGAAGCGTGAAGATGTTTTCGATATGGTTGTCGTCGAACACCAGCATCAATTGGGTCGAAAGCGTCCGCATCCGATCGTGCATCACCACCGGATCGTGGATGTCGAACTCCATACCGTGGTAGACATAGTAGAGCGTGTGGTAGAAATAGACCACGGCCTGCGCCGTGAACTGCGCCGCCAGTCGCACGTTGCGCCCCTCGACAAAGGCATCCTGCGCCTGTTCCAACAGGTCATAACCGAGCATGCGGAACGTGTCGAAATGAAATTTGGCATCGGCGTATGCTTTGGCGAAATTGGCCGGATGTTTAGGACGACAGAAATGGTAGTGGTCGCTGCAGTAGAGTAGTTTGCCCTCGGCGCGGGCGAAATAAAGAAACGGCGTCCAATTCGATTCGACATAGTTCAACGGCAGGATATAGAGATTGATATAGGTAATCTTCCGGAGGCGGTACGGCATTTTGTAGCGGAGGATGCGCTTGGTCTGAATCCAATTAAATTCGGGCGTTTCGCGCACGACCATCAGCAGGTCGTAGGCCAGGGCGTCGCTGTGCGGCGTGCCGCCGACCAATTTTCCGAAAAGCAGGATGTATTCCGGGTCAAAATAACCGTCGGTCAGGTGGTGGACGATCTGCGCGGCCTCGGCAGGGTCGTAAAGGAGCTCGGCAGGCTGTTCCTGCACGGGGTTTTGATTCGTTTCCATTCGTTTTGTTGTTAGAAATTTGACATAGTGAGGGCTGTCCTTATCGCGATATTCCGGCAATAAAGAGAATAACGGTTTGGTTAGCAATTACTTGCTAATCGGGCGGATGGAAATGGAAACAAACCGGGATGTTGCACGGCGGAAACCGCCTGCGGCTGGCCTTGCGGCTTGTCTGTACCGGGGTACGGACAGTGTGCATTGTTCGCATAATGACATAAAAAAGTAGCGCAGCTGCGAACAATGCACATCACTTATTTCTAAGCTTATTGTAAAGTACCGCTCGCGGGTTGTTACACCCCAACGGTTCTGCGCTATCTATTGTTAAGTATAAAAACCCTACAATAAATACCCAGAAATAAGTATTAATACAACATTGTTCGCAGGAGCAAAGATAATTGGAAATTTCCTCCCGTGACGACTTTCTTTGAAAAAATTTCACACAAAATTGCAGACCTACGGTCAGTGTGCGGTCGTGAAAGGGGAAATAAAAACGCTAAAACATCGACAAACCATGTTTTAGCGTTCCCGAAAAAGTACCCGGAGCCGGGGTCGAACCGGCACGACATTGCTGTCATTGGTGTTTGAGACCAACGCGTCTACCGATTCCGCCATCCGGGCCAATAGCCGCACTAAAGCGGCGAATCGGGTGGACAAAGATAGGAAAAAATTAAGAATTAAAAATTAAAAATTAAAAATTATTTCCCGGCGGCTGACAACGAATCGGCTTTCCCACTATCCTCCGGGGTGGAAAAACAGGTGGATTTTCCGGGCCTTCGCAGGACCCACCAACGCCGAAAGTTCCTCGATATGGGCCGCACGGACCTTCTCCACCGTGCGGAAATGGCGCAGCAGGGTTTGAACGGTCTTGTCGCCGACCCCCTCGATCCGCTCCAGTTCGCTGTGGATAAACGCCTTGCTGCGTTTCTGGCGGTGGAAAGTGATGGCGAAGCGGTGCACCTCCTCCTGAATCTGCGACAGGAAGTGGAAAAGCGGCGACGTGGGACGGATGCCGACCAAAACGGGCGGATATCCGCAGAGCAGTTCGGCCGTGCGGTGGCGGTCGTCCTTGGCCAGTCCGGCGATGGGTATGTCCAGCCCGAGATGCTCCAGCACCTCGTGGATCACCCCCATCTGCCCTTTTCCGCCGTCGGCAATGACGAGGTCGGGCAGCGCGGCCCCCTCGGCCATCAGGCGCGTATAACGCCGGAAAACGACCTCGCGCATCGAGGCGTAGTCGTCGGGCCCCTCCACGGTTTTGATATTGAAATGGCGGTACTCCTTGCGCGACGGTTTTCCGTCCCGGAACACCACGCACGAGGCCACGGGATGGGCCCCCTGCAGGTTGGAATTATCGAAACACTCGATATGCCGCGGCTGCCGGTCGAGGCGCAGTTCCTTCTGCAGGGCATTCATCAACCGGTCGGTATAGCGTTCGGGATTCTTTATTTCGAGGTTTTTCAGCTGCTCGGCGCGGTAGATGCGGGCGCTTTTCTGCGAAAATTCCAGCAGTTCGAACTTTTCGCCCCGCTTCGGCACCGTGAAGGTCACGCCGTCGAACAGCAGGGTCGTCGAGGGCAGGAACGGCACGATCACCTCGCGGGCCAGTTCGCCCCCGGCGATATGCTCGACGATGTGCTGGATGGCCAGCGTCAGCATGTCGCGCTCGTCGCCCCCGACGCCCGTCGAGAGCTTCACCGTCGAGACGCCCACGATCGAACCGTGGCGGATGCGCACGAAATTACAGTAAGCCACGTCGTCGTCCGGCAACAGCGAAAAGACGTCGACGTCGACGATCTTCGCACTGACGATCACCGACTTGCCCGCATAGTTGTCGAGCGCGTCGAGCCGCTGCTTGTAGCGTTGGGCCAGTTCGAATTTCAGCTCCGCGGCCGCCCGCGCCATCTCGCCCTCGAGGTACTGCCGCACGGGCCGCAGGTCGCCTTTCAATACCGAAACGACCATCTCCAGCAACCGTCCGTACTCCTCCTCGGACTGCTGCCCGATGCAGGGTCCCTTGCAGTTTCCGAGGTGGTATTGCAGGCAAACCGTGTATTTGTCCTTGGCGATCAGCTCCGGGGCGAGGTTGAGCTTGCAGGTGCGCAGCGGCACCACCTCGCGGATGAAGTCGAGGACGCTGTGCTGCATCATCACCGAGCCGTAGGGGCCGAAATACTGCGACCCGTCGCGGGAGAGGATGCGCGTGGACTGCACGCGGGGAAAATGCTCCTTGCGGACCACGATCCACGGATAGGTCTTGTCGTCCTTCAGCAGGATGTTGTAACGGGGCTGGAGGGTTTTTATCAGCGAATTTTCCAGCAGCAGGGCGTCCGTCTCGCTGCCCACGACGATGTGGCGGATCGCGGCGATCTGCTTCACCAGCACGCGCACCTTGGCGCTGTGCTCCTTCGACTGGACGAAATAGGACGACACGCGCTTGCGCAGGCTCTTGGCCTTGCCCACGTAGATAATCGTCCCCGAGCGGTCCAGAAACTGGTAGACGCCCGGCGACAGCGGCAGCAGGGCGACCTGCTCCCGGAGGCTGTTGTTCTCGATTTCGCCCATACGCTCGACAAATGTAGCAATTTTCCGGCAAAAACGGAACCGGACGTTTCAGACCGACGGGAAGAGCCGAAACATGTTAAAAAACGTCCGATATTTTGTTTTATTCGTCGGAACACCTTATATTTGCGCCACCATCATTTCGAACATAATCCAAGCCTATGAGAAAAATTTTTCCACTTTTCCTGATCGGCGCACTCTTCACCGCGTGCATCGACAAGGACTACGATCTCGAAAACATCGACACCGACAACGTCACCATCGGCGGCGACGAGTCGAAATTCGAGATTCCGCTGGCCAGGGTGCTCGTCACCCTGGACGAAATCACCAGCAGCAACGGAACCGACATCGACGAGATCTTCAGCGAAGCGGACACGTGGCTGCCCACGCTGCTGCCCAACAAGGACGACAACGGCCATTACGCCGATGTCCAGAAACTGCTGCACAATAAAAGTTACGTCGAGGACGAACTCCTGCCGGCGCTGATCGCCCAGATGGGCACCGACGACAAGAAACTGAACGACGTCGCCGACCTGCTGCAGCGAAATTACTACGCCGCATTTTCGAACCTGCTTCCGGGAGTCAGCGAAGAGCAGTTTAAGCAGACCTTCGTCACGACGTTCAAAGAGAACGACCTCCTGCGTGAACAGCTCGCAACGGAGGTGGAAAACCTGGCCGGCAGCTACCTGACCGGGATCGACGCCGATGTGGAGGAGCTCTCCTACGATGTCGAGCGCATCGACATCAGCGACGACATCATCAAAATGCTCACCGACAACCTCGACCCCAAAGGGACCGCCAACCCCAGGAACACGCTCTACCTGGCCGGCAGCATCGACAACCGACTGCCCATCGCCCTGAATATCGCACCGGACTTTACCGGAACGGATGTCTCTTTTTCGACCGGGATCGAGGCCAACCGGGATAAGAACGCCCTGCCCGACACGCAGCTTTTCGCCGAGGACATGCAGCAGATCGTCCGGGGCGTTACGATCAAAATCCCCGTGGACCTCAAAAAGTACTACCCCGGCAAGGGATTCGACAAGGGCACGGACGAAGACGGAAAACCCGTTTCCCAGATCACACTCAACCTGCACCTCATCAAAAACGGGGGTCTGAAACTCGACATCTAAACAGCACCATCGCATGAAAAAACTATATACCCTCATCGCGGCGGCGCTCCTTGCGACCGGCGCCGCTGCGCAGAATCCTTCGGCTTATTTCATGGAGGGTTCGACTTTCCGATCGCAGTTCAACCCCGCTTTCGCACCGCTGCGCGGCTACGTGAACATCCCCGTACTGGGCGGCGTGGATATCAACGTAAGCGGCAACCTCGCCCTCGACAACGTCCTTTATCCCCGCAACGGCAAACTGGTGACGCTGCTCGACGGCTCCGTATCATCGGCCGACGCGCTGGAAAACCTCAAAACCCACAACCTGCTGGGGATCGGCTCCCGCGTCAACGTCATCGGGTTCGGCGCTTTCACCAGGAACCACAAGAATTTCTGGTCGTTCGACCTCAACGTGCGGGTCAACGAGGACACCAACCTGCCCTACTCGCTCTTCGAGTTCATCAAACTCGGCCAGGAGGGCAACATCAGCGGCTTCGGGGCCTCGGCGAGCGCCTATGCCGAAGCGGCTTTCAGCTACTCGTTCCCGCTG
>ERZ1673699.794-NODE-794-length-30799-cov-6.101158_pt1 | contig 30799 bp, 28 predicted proteins | sample MGYA00580229_ERZ1673699 | MGnify/ENA primary metagenome ERZ1673699 (study PRJEB41218, sample SAMN15661785) | gut metagenome | host: Homo sapiens | place: Canada: London | collected 2015-08-20/2019-03-30 | study: EMG produced TPA metagenomics assembly of... | reverse complement strand
TGAGCATGGGCATGCCCCTGCCGAAGAAGGTCTTCGGCCACGGCTGGCTGCTGCTCGGCGGCGGCAAGATGTCGAAGTCGAAGGGCAACGTCGTCGACCCCGTCGTGCTCGCCGAGCGCTACGGTGTGGACGCACTGCGCTACTACCTCCTGCGCGAGTTCCCGCTCGGCAGTGACGGCAACTTCTCCAACGAGCTGCTCATCTCCCGCATCAACACCGACCTTGCCAACGACCTCGGCAACCTCCTGAGCCGCACCGTCGCCATGGTCATCAAGTACTTCGGCGGCACGCTGCCGGCAGAGCGCGAGCATGATGCGCTCGATGACGAGCTCATCGCCATGGCATCCTCTCTGCGCGAGACGTATGCCGGCTATATGGACACCTTCGGCACGCAGCAGGCGCTCATCGAGGTGTTCAAGGTCATCTCCCGCGCCAACAAGTATATCGACGAGACGGCGCCCTGGATCCTCGCCAAGGACGAGAGCAAGCGCGCGCGTCTGGCAACGGTGCTGTATAACCTGCTTGAGACGCTGCGCATCACCGTCACACTTCTGCTGCCCTTCATGCCCGACAGCTGTGAGAAGGCCTTCGCGCAGATCGGCGCCGCTCCGGAGCAGACCACATGGGACAACGCAGCCGTCTGGGGCGTGCTGCCGGCAGACGTCACCGTGCAAAAGGGCGAGACGCTCTTCCCGCGCATCGACATGACCAAGGAGCTCGCCGAGCTCGAGGCGCTCAAGGCGGCGAAGAAAGCTGCCGCCGCGCCGCAGGCCGCGCCCGTGCTGCCGGATGTGACGATCGACGAGTTTGCCAAGTGCGATATGCGCGTGTGCAAGGTGCTCAAGTGCGAGCCGGTGAAAAAGTCCGACAAGCTCCTGTGCTTCACGCTCAACGACGGCAGCGGCACCGACCGGCAGATCCTCTCCGGCATCGCCAAGTTCTACCGCCCCGAGGAGCTCGTGGGCAAGACGGTCGTCGCCATCCTGAACCTGCCGCCGCGCAAGATGATGGGTATGCCCTCCAACGGCATGCTCCTCTCGGCCGAGAAGGACGGCAAGCCGCATCTGCTCATGCTCGATGACAGCGTGCCCGCCGGCGCACAGCTCTGCTGAGCGGACCCGCATACGTTCGGGAAGGCTCGCAGTACGAGCCTTCCCGTTTTTCCGGCAGATGCGGAACTTTTTCCGCGCCCGGGCGTCAAGCCCTTCGTAATCTCCCGCACATAAAGGAGGAATTGCCCCTTGAAGCTGTTTTCCTCGCCGCCGCGCCCAACGGGTACCCAGCGGCCGGCTACCGATAGCGCGCAGCAGCGACCCGCTCAGCAGCGGCCGGCGCAGCAGCGACCCGCGCAGCAGCGTCCTGCCCAGCAAAGACCTACACAACAGCATCCTGCCCAGCAGCGACCCGCGCAGCAGCGCCCTGTTCAGCAGAGGCCCGCGCAGCAGCGCCCTGTTCAGCAGCGCCCCGCACAACAGCGTCCCGCGCAAAGACCTGCCCAGCGGAAGCCGCAGGACGCCGGTATGTGGACGGAGAATGCCGCCGCGCAGCCGCGCCGCAGCGCGCCGGACGATCGCCGGCGTGTGCAGCAGGCTGCCCCGCCCCCGACCGGCAAGCACGACCGCAAGGCCAAAAAAGCCAAAAAGCCGAAGAAGAAAAAAAGCATCGGCCGCAGGCTGCTCATTCTCTTTCTCGTTCTGGCCATTCTCGCCGGACTGTATCTGACGGCGGTCTATTCCGACATTCCGTTCATCGCCAAGTGGCGCACGGCCTATATCCAGACGGCTATGAACACGCTCAGTCACCAGTGGCTGGCAACGGCTTTCATACCGCGCAGCGTCATCGACAAGGTCGTCGCCGAAATGGAGGCCGCGCGAGAGGCGCAGATCGGCGTCAACAGTGAGTGGGACGAGGGAGAGAGCGAGTCCCGCAACCCGACGCTCACCGACACCAAGGGCATGAGCAAGGAAGAGATCACGTTTTACAACCTCTTCTGGGAGGTAGACGTGCCGAGCATGCAGGCGTATGTCAAGGAGCATCCCGACGCGCTCGCCGCCGGGTGGAGCCGCATCAACATCGACCACTCCGCGCTCACGGATAACGGCACCAGCATCCGCACCATCCAGGGCGAGCAGGTGCTCGCGATCGATGCGCAGAATGAGATCCTCATCGTGCGCGAAAAGGGCAGCACCTATCGCGGCGTACTTGTCGTGATGAAGGATCCGTCGCGCCTGAGTCTGCACGCTGCGACCACGCTCGGCAGCATCGGCCAGTACTGCGGACAGATCGCGCAGGCGCACGGCGGCGTCATCGGCATGACCGGCTCGGGCTTCATTGATCCGGGCGGTACCGGCAACGGCGGCACGCTCGCGGGCTACGCCATGTGCAACGGCAAGGCCTACGGCGACCACATGGGCTATGGCTATAAGCGGCTCGAGCTGCATGCGGACAACCGCATCTACATCCGCGACAGCGCCTCCCCCGTCTCGTCCGACACGACGGACGCGGTCGAGTTCTCCCCTGCCATGATCATTGATGGGGAGACGGTCGTCAATGCCCGCAGCGGCTTCTCCGACCTGCAGCCGCGCGCCTGCCTCGGCCAGTCGAAGTACGGCGAGATCATCGCCCTGCTCGTCGAGGGCCGGCTGACAACATCGGTCGGCATCAGCGTGCCGGACTGCGCGGCCATCATGGCCAAGCACGACTGTATGCAGGCCATGAACCTCGACGGCGGCACCAGCGCCATGATCTGGTACAAGGGCAAGTACATCATGCGCAGCTCCAACCCCGCGCTCACCGCCGGGCGGACGCTGCCGAACGCCTTTGTCTACGCCGGAAATTAACGGCATCCAAAACGTCCCTGACCGCCGGTCAGGGACGTTTGTTTGCCTTGCACAAATCTTTTTTCGCCGCCGGCGTGCAGTTTCGTGAAAATGGGGCTTGCAATCCGCTCCCGGACGTGGTAGAGTAACACCATCGACAAACCGATGACCGAGAGGAGTACCCATTTACGAAGCTTTCAGAGAGCAGCGGACGGTGGAAGCGCTGCAGCGGACGAATGGCGAATGGACTCGCGAGGGCAAACCGATTGCAGCAGCATGAGGGGCGACGGTGGCCGCGGCCGTTATCCGGCGGAGCGTATGATCGTACGTGCAAAGTGGGCGCATGAGCGCCAACATGGGTGGCACCGCAGGAGTTACAGTCTTGTCCCATGAAACGGAAGGAACCGTTTCGTGGACGAGGCTTTTTTTATTGCTCAAATCACCGCAGGAGGGATGCATATGACGCGGATAACCAGACGATGGCGTGGCGGCCGGAGAATTTTTGCCGCGTCAGACCGTATCCGGACATCACAAACCAACCGTTTCATAAAATATAAGGAGAATTTGCTATGAATAAAACGTTCCGAAAGATCGTCGGCGGCGCGCTCGCCGTCACCGCGCTCATGGGTCTGGCTGCCTGCGGCGGTAAGACCGAGGACAACAAGGCCGACGGCAAGACCTACAAGGTCGGCATCGTGCAGTTTGTGGATGATGCGTCCCTCAACCAGATCGAGGCGGCCATCGAGGCCGAGCTCGATGCCAAGGCCAAGGAGCTGGGCTTGACCTTCGATTACACGCTCTAAAACGGTCAGGGCGACGCCACGACCCTCAACCAGATCGGCGCAGAGCTCGTCGGTAAAGGCGTGGATCTGATCGTGCCGATCGCGACCCCGGCCGTGAAGATCATGCAGTCCGCCACCGAGGACACCGAGATCCCCATCGTGTTCTCCGCCGTGTCTGACCCCGTCGGCAGCGGCATCGTCGATGCGCTCGACGCGCCCGGCGGCCGCATCACCGGAACGAGCGACGCGCTCAACACCAAGGGTCTGCTCGATCTGATGCTTGCCCAGAACCCGGACACCAAGACCGTCGGCCTGCTCTACTCCAAGAGCGAGGACTCGTCCAAGCAGCCGATCGAAGACGCGAAGGCCTACCTTGAGGGCAAGGGTATCCGCTGCGTAGAGAAGACCGGCACGACCACCGACGAGATCACCTCCGCCGTTGACGCGCTCATCGCCGAAAAGGTCGACGCCGTCTTTACTCCGACCGACAACACCGTCATGACCGCAGAGCTTGCCATCTATGAGAAGTTCCTCAACGCCAAGATCCCGCAGTACTGCGGCGCGGACTCCTTCGCGCTCAACGGCGCGTTCGTCGGCTACGGTGTGGATTACACCGCGCTCGGCAAGATGACGGCCGACATGGTCGTGCAGGTGCTGGTCGACGGCAAGAGCCCCGCCACGCTGCCGGTCGCGACCTTCGACAACGGCATCGCCATGATCAATACGGACAGCTGCACCGCGCTCGGCTACGATCTCGCGGCTGTCAAGCAGGCGTTTGACGGCAAGTGCAGCGCCGTGCTCGAGACGACCACGCAGCAGAATTTTGACTGATATCTGACATTCCGAAGGAGGGGCGTTTATGCTGACAGTGTTGAAGACCGCGCTTGAGGTCGGCCTGATTTACGGCCTCGTCGCGCTGGCGCTGTTCATCAGCTTTTCGATCCTGAACATTGCAGACCTCTCGACCGACGGCTGCTTTACGCTCGGCTGCGCCGTGGGCGCGATGCTCACCATCGCTGGGCATCCGCTTCTGGCGCTGCCTGCGGCCATGGCCGCGGGTGTGCTCTCGGGCTTCATCACCGCCTTTTTGCAGACGCGCCTCGGCGTGGAGAGCATCCTCGCCGGCATCATCTCGAACACCGGCCTGTACACGATCAACCTCGCGGTCATGGGCTTTTCGTCCAATGTGTCCATCACGGGGCGCGATACGGTCTTTTCACTCTTTAAGGCACTCATCGGCGGCAGCCAGTGGAGCACGCTGGTGCTGCTCGCGCTGCTGCTGGGCGTGATCGCGGTCGTGCTCATCCGGTTTTTCGGCACATCGCTCGGGCTTTCCATCCGCGCGACGGGCGACAGTCTCGACATGGTCAGCGCCTCCTCCATCAACCCCAAGGTCACCATCACGATCGGCCTGTGCCTCGCCAACGCCCTCACGGCGCTCTCCGGCTGCCTGATCGGGGAGTACAACAAGTTCTGCGACATCAACCTCGGCACCGGCATGGTCACGATCGCGCTGGCGAGTCTGATCATTGGCGAGGTCTTTGCCGGCCGCCGCGGCGGTGTCGGCAAGCGCGTCGTCTGCGTCGTGCTCGGCAGCATCGTCTACCGCCTGATCATCGCGCTGGCGCTGCGGCTGAACATCTCGGCCGAGTACTTCAAGCTCGTCTCCGCCGTCATCGTGGCTGTCGCCATTGCCGCGCCGAATATGAAGGACTATGTCCATCTGGCAAAGATCCGCTCCAACGCGCGCAAGCTGCGCGCCCTGTCCGGAAAGGGGGATGAGACCGATGCTTGAGCTTTCCCACGTCAGCAAGACATTCAACGCCGGAACGGTGAACGAAAAGCGCGCCCTGTGCGACCTGTCGCTCACGCTCGCCGACGGAGAATTTGCCACCATCGTCGGCTCGAACGGCGCGGGCAAGAGCACGCTCTTCAACGCCATCGCCGGTATGTTCTATGTCGATGACGGCATCCTCCGGCTTGACGGGCGGGACATCACGTTCCTGCCGCCGCACAAGCGTAGCCGCCGCATCGGCCACCTGTTTCAGGACCCGCTCAAGGGCACTGCGCCGCACATGACCATTGAGGAAAACCTCGCCGTGGCCTATCTGCGCGCACCGGAAAAGCACAAGCAGCTGCGCCGCGTCAGCCGCAAGGACCGGGAATTCTTCCGCGACGCGCTCGCCCAGCTCGACATGGGGCTCGAGGAGCGCATGAACACCCCCGTCGGCCTGCTCTCCGGCGGTCAGCGGCAGGCGCTGACGCTGCTCATGGCCACCATGGTCACGCCCGAGCTGCTGCTGCTCGATGAGCACACGGCGGCGCTCGACCCCGTGACGGCCGACAAGGTGCTCGCGCTCACGCGCAGCATCGTCTCCGAGCGCAGCATCTCCTGCCTCATGATCACGCACAATATGCACCAGGCGCTCGAGCTCGGCTCGCGCACGCTCATGATGGACGCTGGGCGCATCGTGCTCGATGTCTCCGGGGCGCAGCGCGCGGACATGACTGTGCAGGGGCTCATCGACGCCTTCGCCGCACAGGCGGGCACGGCGTTTGACAACGACCGCGTCCTGCTGTCCACAGCAGAAGGCACGGAAAACTGAATTCCGGAAAAGAAAAATCAGTCGCCCATCGGGCGGCTGATTTTTTGTGTTTATGCACTTAATAGAACGTGGCCACCGGTTCCTCCGGTTTTTCGACCTCCTGCACGGACAGCACCGTGAGCACCGGGCCTTTTCGACCGTAGGCGCGGTGGAACTTGTAGTCCATGCGGGCCGTGATGATCGCCCACTCGTCGTTGCGGATCTCGTCGGCGTGCTCCCACACGCACACGACGCCCGCGAACTGAATGTCCTGCACGCAGCAGGTCATGATGTGCCGGCCGGCGATGAAGCAGCCCTTCGGCACGTTCTTGCGCACGAGGCAGCGGCACTTGACCTCGACGGTCTTGCCATCGTATTTCTTTGGCTCCTCGGACATGTCGCGGTACCAGAGGGCGAAGTCGCGGTCCTCGATCTCGATGACCGGCGCGTCGACGTCAAACGGCAGCGGGTCCTCGATGTCGTCATAGACGACCTTCCCGTCGGTGTATTCATAGGCAATGTCGCAGCGGCGGGAGATGGCGCGGATGATGCGGTGCATCTCCATGCGGTCCATGCTGTCCTGGAAGCGGTTGAGCACGACGAGCTCGGCACTCTTGAGCTTGTCGACCGTGAGCTGGCGCATATTTGCATTGTAGCTCACGAACGTCGTCGCATCGCAGAAGAGAAACTCCTGCGCGACCGCCCAGTTTTCCGGCAGGTTGCCATAGAGCGAGTCGAGCATCCACATGCCGTTATACTCCACGAGCACGCGCTCGGGGTGCAGCTCGTCCTGCAGCGCGAGCAGATAGTCGCGCGTGAGGTCGGACTCCTCGTCGATGTTGCGCACGTAGACATTTCCGGCGCAGAACCTGTCCGGCTCGTAGACCTCCTCACCGTCCTCGCACAGCAGCAGCAGCGTGCGCTCGCCCTTGTGGAAGCGGTTGTCCTCGAGCGTCTCCTGAATGAACTTCGTTTTACCGGCCTCGAGGAAACCGGTGAAGAGGTAGACCGGAACGTCCGGCGCCTGCTGTTTTTTATCAGCCAATGTGGAACAGCTCCTTCAGCGCATCCTCCGCCAGATGCGAACCGATCACGCACACGCGGCCAGTGACCTGCGCGCTGCCGCGGCGGACATCGGACTCGCCGGGCACATAGTCAAAGTGGATCCAGCCGCCGTCGGTCGCGGGCACGATGCCCTTGGCGCGCAGGACGACGCCGTAGCGGTGCTCGTTGATGAGCGCGTCGAGCGCGGTGCGGATCTCGTCGTCGGTGTACTTGCGCGGCGTCTCCGTGCCCCAGCTCGTGAACACCTCATCGGCGTGGTGATGATGGTGGTCATGATCGTGGCCGCAGCAGTGGTCGTGGTCATGGTCGTGATGATCATGGTCGTGATCGCAGCAGTGGTCGTGGTCATGGTCATCGTGGTCATGATGATGCTCATGCTCATGCTCATCGTCATCATCTTCGTCATGGTCATGATGATGGCCGCAGCAGCAGGCGTGATCGTCATCGTCATGGTCATGATGATGGTGTTCATGCTCGTCCTCGGCGGCCTCGGCCTGCAGGTGCGCGAGCTCGGCCGAGAGCGTGTCGCGGCGCTCCATCGTCTGGAGGATCTGCTTGCCGTCGAGCTCCGTCCAGGGCGTTGTCACGATGGTCGCGGTCGGGTTCTTCTCACGCAGCAGCGCAACGGCAGCGTCGAGCTTTTCGGGGCGGATGCCCTCGGTGCGCGAGAGGATGATGGCGCTCGCGTTCTCGACCTGGTTGTTGAAGAACTCACCGAAGTTTTTCATATACATCCTACACTTGTTGGCGTCGACCACGGTCGTGAAGCCGTTGAGCACCAGCTCATCCGACTGCACGCCCTGCACCGCGCGGATGACGTCGCTGAGCTTGCCGACACCCGAGGGCTCGATGAGGATGCGGTCGGGATGAAACTGCGTAAGCACCTTCTGCAGCGCGTCGGCAAAGTCCCCCACGAGGCTGCAGCAGATGCAGCCGGAGTTCATCTCGTTGATCTGCACGCCGGAGTCCTTGAGAAAGCCGCCGTCGATGGCGATCTCGCCGAACTCGTTTTCGATCAGCACGATCTTTTCGCCCGTGTACGCCTCGGCGATCAGCTTTTTGATCAGCGTGGTCTTGCCGGCGCCGAGAAAACCGGAGAAAATATCAATTTTTGTCATAAGAATTGAACACTTCCTGTCTGGGGTCACACCCCAAAATTTTGTCCATTATTATAGCACATATTTGTGAACGAAACAAGTCCGGCACGTCGAGGAAACGGTGTTGTGTTTTTTCTGCCGCCGTGGTAAGATGACGGCATGAAACGAAATGATTTTTGGATAACTGCAAAACAAAATTGGCGCGCACTCGCCTACCTGCTCGTGCTCACAGTGTTGGCGGTCGTGCTCGTGGTCGTATGCGTCCGCCGCGGGCAGGAGGCCGCACAGCCCTCGCCCACGCCGCGCACCTCGGCCAAGGTGCGCAAGGACGCGGCGCAGGCACTGCTGGACGGCATGACCACGCACGAGAAGATCTGCCAGCTGCTGATCGTACACCCGGAGGCGCTCACCGGCGGCGGCACCGTCACGGGCATGACGGACGAGCTCACCGCCGCGCTGCGGGAATATCCGGTCGGCGGCGTGCTGCTCTCGGCGCAGAACATGACCTCCGGCGAACAGCTTGCAGCGCTCACCGCTGCGCTTTCGAACGGGTGCAAAACGGCGCCGCTCATCTCGGTCGACGAGGAGGGCGGCCGCGTCGCGCGGCTGATGAACACCGTCGGCACGACGAAGCTCGGCAGCATGTACAGCTACCGCGCACAGGGTACGCAGGGCGCGCACGACAACGCGCAGACCATCGCGCGCGACATCGCGGCCTACGGCTTCAACACGGACTTTGCGCCCGTGGCCGACGTCTGGACGAACAAGCGCAGCAACGCCATCGGCGACCGCGCCTACAGCGACGACTATGACGAGGCGGCAGAGCTTGTCGCCGCCGCCGTCAAGGGCTTTCACGACGGGGGCGTCATCTGCTGCCTGAAGCACTTCCCCGGCCACGGCAGCACAGAAACCGACTCGCACGACGGCGCCGCCACAGTCGACAAGACGCTGCCGCAGCTGCGGCAGGAGGATCTCAAGCCGTTCGTGTCCGGCATCGCCGCCGGAGCGGACATGGTCATGGTCGGGCATCTGACCGTGCCGACGATGGACGATGCGCCCGCCTCTGTGTCGCGCAAGATCGTCACGAACCTGCTGCGCTACGACCTCGGCTTTCGCGGCGTGATCGTCACGGACGGGCTGCAGATGCAGGCGCTCGCGCAGTACACAGACGGAGAAAAGGCCGTGCTTGCGCTCGCCGCCGGCAACGACATGCTGCTCGAGATCAGCGACATACCCGGCACGGTCGCGGCTATCGAAAAGGCGCTCGCCGACGGGACGCTCGCGCGCGCGACGCTCGACGAGAGCGTGCTGCGCATTTTGCAGCTCAAGCTCGCGCACGGCATTGTGGATATGCCGGAAAGCGGCTGATCTCTCACAGTGTTTTAAGAAAGCTGTGCTACAGTCATGGGGACATGATGACCGGTCGCGTCAGAGATGCCCCTTCTTTCTTCCCCCCCCAAAAAAAGATCAGAGCAGCCGCTGCGCCGGCGCCGTTCTGATCTTTTTTGTTGTCGGGCGGCGCAAAACGTGGTATGCTAGGCTATCACCTGCGAAGAGGAGAAGCCCATGCAATTCGTTGACATTGAAAAAAAAGACGGCGGCGCATACCTGCACCGCTATGACCTGCATTATATTGACCGCACCGGCTGCCCGCGCACCTACGAGATGGTCAGCCGTGACCGGAACATCGACTCGCTCGAGCACCTGCAGCAGCACCGCACGGACGCGGTCGTCATGGTGCTCACGGACGCAAAGCGCGAGCGCATGGCGCTCATCCATGAGTTTCGCATGGAGCTCGGTCAGCGCATCTACGGGCTGCCCGGCGGGCTCATCGAGCCGGGCGAAACGCCCGAGGAGGCCGCGCGCCGCGAGCTGGGCGAGGAAACGGGGCTGCGGCTGGTCGCCATCACGCACGTGCTGCCACCGGCGGCGTGCACGGTCGGCATCGGCGACGAGCGCACGGTGTGCCTGTTCGGCATCGCCGAGGGGACGTTCCGCCCGAGCAGCGACCCCATGGAGGAGATCGAATCCGGCTGGTACACGCGCGCGCAGGTGCGCGCCCTGCACGAGACGGACCTGTTCGGCTCGTGGGCGCTGGCATACAGCTGGATGTTCGCAAACGGCTGTCTGCCGGAAGTCTGAGGGAGGTGCGCCATGTTTTACACCGAGACCTACTGCCCCGGCGTCGCCGATTTTGACCGCGACGGCAAGCTCGCCTATGAGGCGATCCTGCGCATTCTGGAAAACACCGCAAGCCGCCACTCCGATTCCTCCGGCGACGATGTGATCGACGGCAGCCGCCGCGGCATCACATGGGTGCTGACCGACTGGCGCGTCGAGATCGTGCGCCGGCCGCAGAGCAAAGCCCCCCTGCAGGTCGCGACTTGGGTGCGCGACAATGCCCCCGTGGGGCGCGTTTTCCGCGATTACACGATCACGGACACGAGCGGAACGGAGCTCGTGCGCGCCGAATCGCGGCTGATCCTGTTCGACCTGCGCACGGAAAAGATCGTGCGCATCGACCGCGAACGCTTCGCGTCCTACCGGCCGGAGGCACGCAGTGTCTTCCCCGACACTGCGCCGCGGCTGCGCGCGCCCGCTGTCTTTGACACGCAGACGGTGCTGCCGCTGCGACGCTGCGACATTGATTTTAACGGTCATGTGCACAACACGAGATATCTCGAGTTCGCGCTTGAGGCGCTGCCGGAAACCATGCGCTGCGACGCATTTCGCGGCTTTCGCATCGTCTATCCGAAGGCGGTCAAGGACACAAAGACCGTCACGCTCAAGTATACCGCCGCAGACGACGGCGCGTTTGTGTGCCTGTACAGTGCGGACACGCTATGCACGATCGTCCGTTTTGAGACCTGAACAGAAATTCCCCGGAGCTGACCGCTCCGGGGAATCGTTTTATTGTCTCCACGGGTTTGCCGGGTCGGGATCGGTCGGATCCCAGCCGCGGTTCGGGCTCGTGATATCCAGCCACGGGGCCGACGGCTTCGGCACGGGCAGGGACGAGGCATTGTAGATCTTCACCGTCGTACCGAGCGGGCAATTGTCGTAGATCCACTTCGCGTCCGCCACCGTCAGGCGCACGCAGCCGTGCGAGCAGACCGTGCCGAGCTGGTTATACAGCCGGTAGGACAGGTCGTTCTTGTTCGGGCTGTTATACGGCGAGGAGTGGAAGAGATAGTTGCCGACGATCTGCGTGCAGTACTGCCCCCAGCAGCCCTGCAGCGGATGCCAGGCCGCCTTGAACGGCGTGCGGAACGTGCCAATCGGCGTGGTCTGGCCGGGGCCGCAGACGAAGGCGTGATGGAGGATGGAGTATTCTCCGCTCTTATCCAGACCGTAGACCAGCACCGTGCACTGGTTGCGCACGACATGGAGCTGATACGGGTACTGCGCGCTCTGCAGGCTTTGATACTCCGCGTCCGAATAGTTGTTGACCGGGACGACAAACGTCGTGCGGATCGCATCCGTGCCGCACAAGAGCAGGATCTCCACCGTGTGCTGCGTGGGCATATCGCGCTTCCAGACCGACTCGGCGATGTGGAAGCCCGGCGTAATGGAGCTGCCGTCGAGCGTGTAGCTGCGCGTCGGCTGCTGCACGCCGTCAACATACCAGACGAGCGTCGCCTTGCCGGGGGCGGCTTTGTATTCCGCGGGGAAATAGCGATAGGTCACGTACAGGTCGATAGCGCGGCACTCCGGCGAGAGCGCGGGCACGGGATCGGTCACGACCGTGCCGACACCCTGAAGCATGATGTCATACTCCTGACTGGTCTGATCGGCTGCGAGCGTGACCGTGCAGCCGCGCATAAGCACGCGCACAAGGCCGGCATGGCCGCTGCCCGCGACCGTCGTGCCCTCGGCTGCAACGGTGAGCGCATCGACCGCGCCGCCGACGGTGACCGTGCCGTTCGGATCGGTGCGCACGACCAGCGTACCGGTGATGTTCAGAGCGCCGAGATCGCGCCCGGCGGCACCGCCGAGGTAGAGCGTGCCGGTAAAGGCGTCCGCCGTCAGGGGCGCGGCGCCGGTATAGATCACGCGGCCGGAATCGGGCAGTGCATCGGCGTCGCTGCAAAACTGCAGGCCGAGCTCATAGAGCATCTGCGCGATCTCGGCGCGGGTGATGCTGGCCGTGGGATTCAGGTGGCCGGTATCATCGCCGTTGACAACGCCAGCCCTGACCAGGCCGGCCACGGAGGCGACCGCCCAGCCGCTGACACCGGAGGCGTCCGGGAAGGCCTGAAGATCCGCAGCCGTGCCGTCAGAGACTGCAAAGGCGCGCGCGAAGACGGACATCGCCTCCTGACGCGTGATGCTGCGGTTCGGGCCGATCGTGCCGTCACCGTAGCCGCTGAGGATATTCATCTGGACGGCGGTGCTCAGCTCCGGATAGTACCACGCATCCCGGTTCACATCGGAAAAGAACGCAATGTCCTTCCCTGCCGTGCAGCCGAACACGCGCACGAGCATGGCGGCCATCTGTGCGCGCGAGGCATTGCCCATCGGCAGCAGATCACCGTGCTCGTCACCGAGCAGGATGCCGTGCGCACAGGCAAAATCCATCGCCGCCTGATACCACGGGCCGGTGGGTGTGGGCTCGGGACTGGGCTCGGAACTGGGCTCCGGGCTGGGTTCGGTGCTGGGTTCGACCGGGGCTGTCGGCTCCGACGAGGGGACGGCAGGCTCTGTCGTAGGTGTCGGGGACTGCGCAGCGTCCGGTTCTGCAGCGGCGACCGGCGCGGCGGCCAGCGTCAGCACGCAGACGAGCACGAGCAGCAGGGACAAAAAGCGTTTGCGCATGGTTTTCTCCTCCATTGTTTTCTGCGGATTTCGACTGTTTTCATTATAACGGAAGGCTGTGATTTTTCAACGGTTTTCGCAGAGATTTCAAATTATTTAAGTCTTTTGTGTCATTGGCGCAAAAAAAGCAGCGCAGCCTCACAAGACTGCGCTTAAGACTGCCGGAAAAGGATTCTGTTTTCTGGCTTTTGGTTTACATAATTATTCGTTCAAGAGCTCCGCGATGTCGTCCTCTCCATAGACGCGGATGCCGTGCGCGCCGAGGAGCGCTGCGGTGACGCCGTCGCCGGCAACGCGCGTGCCGGTAAATGTGCCGTCATAGATCTCCCCGTGGCCGCACGAGGGGCTGCGCTGCTTGAGCAGGGCGGCCGTGCAGCCGAAGCGCTGCGCAAGGGCGAGCGCCTGCTGCGCGCCGCGCGCATAGGCGTCCGTAACGTCCCGGCCGGAACGCATGACGACGCGGCTGCCCTGCCGCTCGGACGCGTCGCGCGGCGTCGGCAGGCCGCCGAGCTGCTCCGGGCAGACGGGTACAAGCGTGTGCCGCGCCATCAGCGCGCGCAGGACGTCCTCAGAGAGTCCCTTGGACGCGCCGTCATACCGGCAGGCGACGCCGAGCAGACACGCACTGACGAGCAGTTTCATCGTCCACCGCGCTTTCCGCGGCTCCACGTGAAGCCGAAGATCATGCCGAGCACGCCGCCTGCGATGTGCGTGAGCTGCGCGAGACCGGCAGAGCCGGTGACGGCCTGAAAGATCTCCCCGCCGAGGTAGAGAATGAGCACGAGGATGAGCGTGAGCGGGATGGTGCCGGTGCGCATACCGGCAAAGGACGCGAGCACGATGAGCATGAACACGACGCCGGAAGCGCCCATGAGCGCGCCGTTCGGGAAGAAGAACCAGAGCACCAGCCCCGTCACGAGCGCCGTGAGCGCGATGGCAAGCAGGATGCGCTTGCCGCCGAAGCGCTCCTCCGCCATCGGGCCGACGACGAGCAGGATCACGATGTTGCTGCAATAGGCGGCGAAGTCCGGATGGCCGAGCACGTGCAGGAAAAAGCGCGGGTAGGTCAGCCAGTCCGTCAGCGACGAGCGGTAGACGCAAAAAAGGTTTTGCGTCGTCCAGCCGTCGGTGAGCTTGCCGAGGCCGAGCGCGAGCAGGCTCAGCAGCGCAAACGTGAGGATGACGGGCGAATTATACAGGATCGTGATGGAGCGTTTCTTCATAAGTACCTCTCAAAATCAAACGCGCGCAGATCGTCCGGGATCGGCGCGGTAATATGCAGGCTCTGCCCGGTGACGGGCTGCGCAAAGTCGGCCGCGGCGGAGTGCAGCGCGGGGCGCGCGAGCCGGGACGCATCGCCGCCGTAGAGCGCATCGCCGAGCAGCGGGTGGCCGAGGGCGGCAAAGTGCACGCGGATCTGGTGCGTGCGCCCGGTGCGCGGCGCGACGCGCAGGAGCGTATACCCATCCCGCTCGGCGAGGACGGTATAGTCCGTGACGGACGGCTGACCGCCGGGCGCAGGGATACGCCGGGTCGAACCGTCGTCCGCGCGGGCGATGGGCAGGTCGATCGTGCCGCGCGGCGGCAGCCCCGTGCCGCAGGCGACGGCGAGATAGGTGCGCCGGAAGCCATCGCTGTGCAGCACGCGGCGCAGCCGGTCGTGCACGTAACCGCTACGGGCGACGAGCATGACGCCGGAGGTGCCGCGGTCGAGCCGGTTGACGGGGTGAAACACAGCGTCCGGTCCGAGATAGGCGGCAAGGGCGTTTGCGACCGTGGGCTCGCCGCGGTCATATCCGCCGTGCACAGCCATGCCCGCGGGCTTGTTGAGCGCGAGCAGGTCGGCATCTTCATACAAAATGTCCAGCGGCACGGCCACGGGCGTGAACTTGCCGCCGGAGCGCTTATCATCGATGCGCACGGTGAGCACATCCCCCGCGGCAACGCGGTCAACGGTGCGGGCGTGCACGCCGTTGAGACAGATGCCGTCCGGCACGGTCTTGACGCGGGCGATCGCACCGTCGGCCATATGCAGCTCACGCCGGAGCAGGCTCTTGACCGTGCGGCCTGCCTGCTCCGGCGTGACGGTGAGCGTCAGCCGGCGCATTCCTGCGCGGCCAGCGCGGCGGCGTATGCGGCGTAGGTGCGGCTGTCAAAGCAGACCATACGCACGCGCGTCATTTCGGGGTGGTCGGCAAGATAGGCCAAGATCTCGCGCACGGCGATCTGCGCCGCCTGATCGAGCGGGAAGCGGTAGACGCCCGTGCTGATGGACGGGAAATCGACCGTGTGGCAGCCGTTCTCGCTCGCAAGGCGCAGGCTGTTGCGGTAGCAATTGGCCAGCAGCTCCGGCTCGCCGTGCTGCCCGTCGCGCCAGCGCGGGCCGGGCGTGTGGATGACGTGGCGCGCCGGCAGGCGGTAGCCGCGGGTGATCTTCGCCTCGCCGGTTCGGCAGCCGTTGAGGCCGCGGCACTCGTTGAGCAGACCGGTCCCGGCGGCCATGTGGATGGCGCCGTCTACCCCGCCGCCGCCAAGCAGCGAGCAGTTGGCGGCGTTGACGATGGCATCGACATCAGACTTCGTGATGTCGCCCTGAATGATCTCGAAACGGTTCATGCAGTTACCTCCTTACCGTCGATGGTGACAACGATGCGGTCGCTCTGCGCGTCGATGGCGACGTCTCCGGCGGCCTTGCGCTGCGCGACGACGGCAGAGGCGATGGCATCCTCCACGTCGCGCTGGATGGTGCGGCGCAGGTTGCGCGCGCCATACGTCTCGCTGTAGCCCTTTTGAACCAGATAGTCCACGACGGCAGGCGTCCAGTGCAGGGTCATGCCGCGCTCGGCCATAGCGGTGCGCACCTCGCCGAGCATGAGGGATGCGATGGCACGGAAGTTCTCCTCCGTGAGGTGGTTGAAGTAGACGATCTCGTCGAGGCGATTGAGAAACTCCGGCCGCAGGAACTCATTGAGCGCGCGCTGCGCACGCTCGCGGCTCTGATCGTCCGCGCTCAGGCCGAAGCCGAGCGTGCCGGTGCGCGTGTTGCTGCCGGCGTTCGTGGTCAGGATGATGACGGTGTTCTCAAAATTCACGGTGCGCCCCTGCGCGTCCGTGATGCGGCCGTCGTCCAGGATCTGCAGCAGCAGGTTCATGACGTCCGGGTGCGCCTTTTCGATCTCGTCGAAGAGAACGACGGAGTACGGCCGGCGGCGGATCTTCTCCGTGAGCTGACCGGCCTCGTCATAGCCGACGTAGCCCGGGGGCGAGCCGATCATGCGCGAGACAGAAAACTTCTCCATAAACTCCGACATATCCAGCCGGATGAGCGACTCGGGCGCGTGGAAGAGCTCATCGGCGAGGCGCTTGACGAGCTCGGTCTTGCCGACGCCGGTGCCGCCGACGAACAGGAAGCTCACGGGCTTGCGCTTGGCCTGCAGGCCGACGCGATTGCGGCGGATGGCGGCGCAGACGGTATCGATCGCCGCGTCCTGCCCGATGATGTGCGCGCGCAGCCGGTCGCCGAGACCGGCGAGCTGCTCAAACTCATCGGCGCGGATGCTCGCGGCCGGGATCTTCGTCCAGAGCTCGATGATGCGCGCGAGGTTATCCGCCGTGAGCTCCGGGCGGCCCTTGGCGCGCAGCGCGTCAAGTTCGGTCTGCAGCTGCATCTCGCGGCTGCGCAGCTCGGCAATGCGCGCATAGCGGTGCTCGAGCTCCTGATCGTCATACGCGTCGCCGGTCTTCGGCGGTGCAGAGGCCAGCAGCTCGCGCTCGCGCGCATAGTCGCCGATCTCCTTTTCGACCTCGTCGGCGCGGATGAGGTCGGCGTTTTTCAGGTTCACGTCCGAGCAGGCTTCGTCAATGAGGTCGATGGCCTTGTCGGGCAGGAAGCGGTCGGTGATATAGCGCTCGCTGAGCACGACGGCAAGGCGGCACATGGCGTCCGGGATGACGACGCCGTGAAAGTCCTCATAATAGCGGCGCACGCCCTTGAGGATCTCGACACTGTCGTCGATGCCCGGCTCGGCCACCGTGACGGGCTGGAAGCGGCGCTCGAGCGCCGCGTCTTTTTCGATGTGCTTGCGGTACTCGGCAAACGTGGTCGCGCCGATGACCTGGATCTCACCGCGCGAGAGGGCGGGCTTGAGGATGTTGGCGGCGTTCATGCTGCCCTCGGCGTCGCCCGCGCCGACGATGTTGTGCACCTCGTCGATGACGAGGATGATGTTGCCGACACGGCGGATCTCCTCGATGAGCCCCTTCATGCGGCTCTCGAACTGGCCGCGGAACTGCGTGCCCGCCACGAGCGCCGTGAGGTCGAGCAGATAGACCTGCTTGTCGCGCAGCTTATAGGGCACGTTCCCCTCGGCAATACGCTGGGCAAGCCCCTCGGCGATGGCCGTCTTGCCGACGCCTGGCTCGCCGATGAGACAGGGGTTATTCTTCTGGCGGCGGTTGAGGATCTGGATGACGCGCTCAAGCTCCTCCGCCCTGCCGATCATGGCATCGAGCTTGCCGTCGCGGGCGCGCTGCGTGAGATCGATGCAGTAGTTCGTGAGAAACTTCAGCTTGCGCGGGGCACTGCCGCGCTTGTCGGCAGCGGCGGCATCCTGCCGCGGCTGCTCCGGCGTCTCCGCGTCGGGCGCAGAGGGCGGGTTCTGGTTAAAGAGGCGGTTCAAAAACGGGAACGTCGCGGTCTTGCCGTCGTCCTCGTCCGCGTCGGTGTCGGGGGCGTCGGAGTCCGCGTCCGCGTCGCCGCCGAGCATGCCCATGCTGCCGAGCATCTCCGCCACGTCGCCGGTGAGGTTGTCGAGGTCGGCGTCCGAGATGCCGAGCTTTTCCATCATCTCATCGACGGGCTTGATGTGCAGCTCGCGCGCGCAGCGCAGGCACAGTCCCTCATTGTGGGACTCGCCGTTTTCGATTCGTGTGATAAAGATCACCGCTACATTTTTCTTGCAGCGGGAGCAGAGTGTAGGCTGCATAGACTGGTTCTCCTGTTCGATAGATTCCGTGCGCGCAGGTCACACGCTCGCGCCGAGCGTGAGCACGTCGATGGCCTGCAGCGCTTTTGCCAGAGCGGTGTGCGCAAGCGTGTCGCAGCCGATGACGGGCCCGGCAAACTGCAATGCCCAGCACAGCAAGATGCCAAAGCACACGCCGTTGACCGCGCCGATGGCGGCGCCGCCAAAGTCGTTGAGCCGCTCCCGGTTCGGGATGCGGAAGGTGAGATTCGGTAAATTTCCGATCGCGGAAAGGATCAGCATCAAAAGCAGAAAGCCGACCGCCGTGACGAGCACGTAGCACAACCGCGCACAGTAAAGCTGCGTCATGGCCGTGCGCAGAGAAAGCTCCTGCGCGTCGCGCAGCGCGAGCGCCTGCCGCGCCATGCGCTGCCCCGCCCGGCCGGAAACGCCGGCGGCGGCGAAGCACTGCTCAGCATATTCCTGCGCGGTGTCGGGGTGCGCGGCCACCCAGTCCTCTCCCGAGAGGCCGGCGTCGTTATCCAGCAGACCGGCTGCGACAACGTCGAGCTGTCCCTCAAAATATCCGCCGGCAAACGGCTCCGCCACCGGCAGGAGGCGGTCAGAAACCTGACCCGCGAGCAGCGCCGCGCCGTAAAACGCGACGACGATGGCGGCAAGCTGCGCGGCGCTGAGGATCAGGCCGCGGCGGTAGCCGCTCCAGACGGCGGCCAGAATAATGGCGGCGAGCACCACTGTCAAGACGATCTTCATAGCGTATCCCTGTTCTTTCTCTCTAAGCTGCGGGGGTCAGAAGGCGAGCACCGCGGCGCTCGAACCGCTCACGAGCAGCGCCGCGCCCCGGCGCAGCAGCACCGAGCGGCGGACGCCGAGCAGGTTCTGCTCGACAGACTTGATCTCATCCAGCTGCTGGTTATAGAGCGTGAGCCGGTCGCTGTACTGCACGAGCACCTGCTTGCCGTTGACAGACAGGCTCGTGACGCTGCCGGTGGGTGTGCACTCGCCGAGGACATTGCCGCCGGAATTGACCGTGACAAGCTGTGCCGCGCTGCCCGAGCGGTAGCGGCTGAGCGCGAGGGTGACAAACCCGTCGCCCTCGGCGGCGTAGTCATACAGATACAGGTCGCCGAACGAGTACTCGTCGGCGAGCTTGGCGCTGTCGTCAAAAAACGCGAGACGCGACTGCGACACGCAGCAGATCTTGCCGCCGCGCCAGAAAAGGTCGGCTAAGAGCTCATCGGCGCATACGGCGCTGCCGCGCTCATCGGCGCTCGTGAGGGTGAAGGTGTGCACGGCGCTGCCGGTGTCCTGCAGGCAGAGCGCGGCGAGATACTTCCCGTCCGGGCTCACGGCGGCGCGCACGAGGTAGCCCGTGCCGGAATACCAGACGTAGACGGCCTTGCCGGAGGCGTCATACACCGTGACGGCGCCCTTATAGCCCGCGGCCTCCGTGCAGACGGCGAGATAGCCGCTCTCACTCAGATCGGCGCTGATGATCTCCCCGGAGGGAGTGATGTCGGTCTTGTTGCCCTTAAAGTCCGCCACGCACAGCGTCGTGCCGCCGATGTCATAGGCGCACACGCGCTCACCGCCGACGGAGATGCCCGGCTGCTCGAGCGTGAAGATCTCGTGCAGGACGGTCTTGCCGCTGTCATCGAGCAGCTGCAGGCCGCTGGAAGATACGACCGCAAGGCGGCTGTCCACCGTGCGGAAGGTGCGGTTGGCGCTGGAGTCGAAGGTATAGGGCGTGCTGTCGTCCAGATAGTCGTTCGCCGAGCCCGGCCGGTCGCGCAGCAGCAGATACAAAAACAGCAGCACGGCCAGCACGCACACCGCGACGATGAGCGCCTGACGCAGTCTGGGATTTGGTTTTGCACGATCGTTCATGGACATTCCTCCCCTGTCCGCGCCCGGCGGACGCAGCGTCAGGCCTGATTCATCATATCGCCGACGACGCCGTCGTACCACACGCGGTTGAGATACAGCCCCTGCGGGGGCATGGTCGGCCCGGTGAGCCGCCGGTCGCGCGTGGCCAGCAGCGCCGGGATATCCTCCGGCTCGATCTTGCCGTAGGACGCATAGACCATCGTGCCGACGATGGCACGCACCATGTTGTACAAAAAGCCGTCGGCGCACACAGCGATAGAGATCATCGCCCCGTCGCGCTCGGCACGGCACCAGTGCACCGTGCGCACGGTCGTGCGCGTCTCGGTGCCGACGGAGCGCACGGCGGCAAAGTCGTGCGTGCCCTCAAAGGCGCGGCCGGCGCGCTCGAGCCGCGCAAAGTCCAGCGGCTGAGGATAAAAGCAGACGCGGTGCTCCAAAAATGCATCGCGGATGCGGGAATTGTAGATCTGATAGACGTACTCTTTCTGAATGCACGAGCCGATGGCATTGAAGTCCTCCGGCGCTTCGACAGCGTCGACCACGGCGATGTCCGCCGGGAGGCGGGCATTGACCGCGAGCGGTACGCGGTCGATCGGGATCGTGCAGTCGGTGCGGAAATTGGCACAGTAGCGCTTCGCGTGCACGCCCGCGTCCGTGCGGCCGCAGCCAACGACCTTGATCGGCTCGCCGCAGACCTTCGTGAGCACGCGCTCAAGCGTTTCGGCGACGGTGACGTCCGTCTTCTGCACCTGCCAGCCGTGATAGGCCGTGCCGTCATACTGCAGGCGCAGGGCGATGTTGCGCCTCACAGCCCGAACCTCGAGAGCACGATCATGCCGGCGAGCACGAGCGCGCCCCAGAGCAGGGCGAGCGTATCGCGCATGCGCCACTCGAGCTGCTTCATGCGCGTGCGCCCCTGATCGCCGTGATAGCAGCGGCACTCCATGGCCACGGCCAGCTCATCCGCACGGCGAAACGCCGACACGAACAGCGGCACGAGCAGCGGCAGCAGCGCCTTGGCGCGCTGGATGAGGTTGCCGGTCTCAAAATCCGCGCCGCGCGCTTTCTGCGCGGACATGATCTTGTCCGTCTCCTCGATGAGCGTGGGGATAAAGCGCAGCGCCATGGACATCATCATGCTCATCTCGTGCACGGGCACCTTGAGCTTTTTGAGCGGTCCGAAGAGGATCTCCATCGCGTCCGTAAGGGCGATGGGCGATGTGGTATAAGTCAGCAGGAACGTGCCCGCAATGAGCATCGTGATGCGCAGCACCATGAACACGGCGCGCACAAGGCCCTCATAGGTGATCGTGATCTTCCAGAAGGACACGAGCTCCCGGCCGGGGGTGAAGAACATATTGAGCACAGCCGTGAGCGCAATGATGATCCACAGCGGCTTGAGACCGCGGAGGATGACCTTGAGCGGGATGCGCGAGAGCGCGATGCACACGCCCGTGACGACGAGCATGGCAGCGTAGGACACATAGTTTTCCGCCGTGAACAGCGCCGCGATATACACGACCGTCATCAGCAGCTTGCAGCGCGGGTCGAGCCGGTGCACGATGCTTGTGCCGGGGAAAAACTGGCCGAGGGTGATGTCTTTCAGCATACGCCCGCCTCCTTCCCGACGGCGAGCAGCGCATTCGTGAGCTGCTCGAGCGTGTAGATCGACGGCGGGAGCGCAACGCCCCGGTCGCGCAGCGCCTGCGCGATGCGCGCGCTCTGCGGCACATCGAGACCAATGTCGAGCAGCGCCTGCGTGTGGGCAAAGACCTCCGCCGGTGTGCCGTCAAAGGCGACGTGCCCGTCGTGAAAGACGATGAGGCGGTCGGCGATGCGCGCGGCATCGTCCATGCTGTGCGTGACGAGCAGCACGGCCGAGCCGGTCTCGCGCCGGTAGGCCGCGATGTTTTCAAGCACGCCGCGGCAGCCTGCGGGATCGAGGCCGGCGGTGGGCTCGTCGAGAATGAGCACCTTGGGACGCATGGCGATCACGCCCGCGATGGCGATGCGGCGCTTCTGACCGCCGGAAAGCTCGAGCGGCGAGCGCTCAAACAGCGCCTCGTCGACGCCCACAAAGCGCGCCGCCTCACGCACGCGCGCATCGACCTCCTCGGCGGAGAGGCGGGCGTTTTTCGGGCCGAAGGCGATGTCCCGATACACCGTCTCCTCAAAGAGCTGGTGCTCGGGGTACTGAAAGACAAGCCCGACCTGAAAGCGCACGTCGCGCGTGGCCTCCTTGCTGCGGTGAATGTCCTCCCCGTCGAAGAACACGGTGCCGGACGTCGGTGCGAGCAGCCCGTTGAGGTGCTGGATGAACGTGCTTTTGCCGGAGCCCGTGTGGCCGATGATGCCCACGAACTGTCCGGCGGGAATGTCAAGATCAATATCGTCGATGGCGACTTTTTCAAAAGGTGTCCCGGCACTGTAGGTGTGCCGGAGGTGATCCACCCGGATGATTGGCGTCATAATTTCGTTTCCTTTATCGGTGAAGATCGGTAGTTACTTTTTCAGGGCGGCGGCGACGGCGTCGGCACAGTCGGAGACCGTGAGCGCGTCGATCGGCACGTCCATGCCGTGGGCACGCAGCGCATCGAGCAGCCGCACCGTGACCGGCGCGGTGAGTCCCTCTTTTTGCAGCAGGTCGACCTGCGGGAAGACCTGCTTCGGCGCACCGTCGGCAACGACGGCGCCGTTGGAGAGCACGATCACGCGGTCGGCGCCGACGCACTCCTCCATATGGTGTGTGATGAGCACGACCGTGATGCCCTGCTCACGGCAGAGCTTTGTCGCCGTGTCGATCACCTCGCGCCGTCCGGACGGGTCGAGCATGGCCGTCGGCTCGTCGAGCACGATGCACTTGGGCTGCATGGCGATGACGCCCGCGATGGCGACGCGCTGCTTTTGTCCGCCGGAGAGCAGGTGCGGCGCGTGCAGGCGGAAGTCATACATGCCGACCTGCTTCAGGGCTGCATCCACGCGCGTGCGGATCTCCTGCGGCGGCACGCCGAGGTTCTCCGGCGCGAAGGCCACATCGTCCTCGACGACGTTTGCGACGATCTGGTTATCGGGGTTTTGAAAGACCATGCCCACCGTCGCGCGCACGGGCAGAAGGTTATTTTCGTCCGCCGTGTCCATGCCGTCAACATACACCTTGCCGCCGGTCGGCAGCAGGATGGCGTTGAAGAGCTTGGCCAGCGTGCTCTTGCCCGAGCCGTTGTGCCCGAGAATGGCCACGAACGAGCCGCGCGCGATCTCGAGCGAGAGGTCACCGAGCGAGGGATGCTCCTCGCCGGGGTAGGTAAAGGTCAGATGTTCGGTTCGTAAGATCGGTTCCATGGTGTTCCTTTCCGCTCAGCGCTCCCAGCGGCAGGTCGCCCCGCACGGCAGCGCGAGACCGGACGCCGTGACCGGCAGGCCCAGCTCCTGCGATTCGCTGCGGCCGCCGAAGCGCCGGGTGAAGATACTCTCCGAGAGATACGTGAGCACCGACGGGCTCAGACCCGTGGTGTAGGAATTGATGATGACAAAGAGCGGATCGTCCGACAGCACGCCGGAGACGAGCTCCACAAACGGCCAGAGGTTCGTCTCGAGCTTCCAGACCTCGCCGCCCGGACCGCGCCCATAGCTCGGCGGGTCCATGATGATGGCGTCATAGCGGCGGCCGCGGCGGATCTCCCGCTCGACGAATTTGCCGCAGTCGTCCACGATCCAGCGGATCGGCCGGTCGGCCACGCCGGAGGCGGCGGCATTTTCCTTGCCCCAGGCGACCATGCCCTTCGCCGCATCCACATGGCACACGCTCGCCCCGGCAGCCGCGCACGCGACCGTGGCCGCGCCCGTGTAGCCGAAGAGATTGAGTACCGAGATCGGGCGGCCGGCCGCGCGGATCTTCGCCATGGCGTAGTCCCAGTTGGCGGCCTGCTCGGGGAAGATGCCCGTGTGCTTGAAGTTCATGGGCTTGACGCGGAAGGTCAGCTCCCGATAACGGATGTCCCAGCTCTGCGGGAGGGTACGTTTGTCCCAGCTGCCGCCGCCGGTATGGCTGCGGCTGTAACGCCCGTCGGCCGTGCGCCAGCGCGGGTCGGTGCGCGGCGTGTCCCAGATGGCCTGGGGGTCCGGGCGCACAAGGGTATACTTGCCCCAGCGCTCGAGCTTTTCGCCGCGCGAACAGTCGAGCACCTCAAAGTCCTGCCAAGAATCCGAAATCCACATAGCTGCTCCTCTTGTCCGGCGGCGGGAACGCGCAGTTCCAGTGTGCGCCGGAATGGTGATACTTAGACAGTGTATTATAGCATCAAGTGCCGCAATGGTCAATGTGTCCGGAGCGCCCTGAGGGGCGCAATTGTAAACAAATGATAAAGAATCGTGCGTCAAAGTCCGGACATGCAAAACAGCCCGTCCGGCGTACCGGGCGGGCTGTGCAGTTGCGGCATGTGCTCAGCGCCGGCGGCTGCCGGCAGGATCGCGGTCAAATTCGCGCAGGGTCTCGTGCGCCAGCGCACGGCGGCGCGCCTCCTCCGCTTCCATCTGCGCGCGGCGGCGGCGACGGCGCTCGGCCTCGATCTGCTTGCGGCGGCGCACCAGCCACAGAACGTAGCCGACCAGTGCCAGCACGATCGCCAGCAGAATGACGAGCACGATGGGATTGGTGAAAAACGCGGCCACATGCCCCGCGATATATGCGCCCTTGGACACGGCGACATCGACCGCGGCGACGAGCTTGACCGTGCCGTAGACCGTGCCGTGATAGCTCACCGTGAGCTCGCCGACCTCGTCCCCCGCCTTGATGGGTGCTTCGAGCGGCTTGCCGTCGCGCTCGGAGTAGAGCGTGACCTGCTGCTCAAACTGCGGCGCGCCGTCACTGCCGGCGGCGGGCAGCACGGCCGAGACGGTCTGCGCCGGACGGACGGTGACGCTGTCGCCGTCGCGCCCGTAGCGCACGGGCACCTCACAGATCAGATCGCTCGCGCTCACGATCGCCCGCCAGCCATAGTGGGAGAACACCCAGCGGTAGGCCGTGAGCGTATCGGAAAAGCTGCCGAAATCCGTCGTGCCGTTGGCGCGGGCCGTACCTTTGCCGCCGAGCACGATGCACAGCAGACGCACGCCGTCCTTCTCCGCCGTAGAGATGAGGCAGTAGCCCGCGGCATCCGTGTGGCCGGTCTTGACGCCCTTGGCATATTCATAGTAATAGCCGCGGTACATCGGAGAATCGGGATTGATGAGGCCGTTCGTGTTCGAGAGCGTGCGCTCCTCGGACATATTCGTGGCCGGGACGGTATGCTTGACCGTGTTGCAGATCGTGGCAAAGAGCTCATGGCTGAGCGCTTCCTTCGTGATGCGGTAGAGGTCATGCGCCGTGGTATAGTGATCGTCCTTCGGCAGGCCGTGGGGGTTGGCAAAGTGCGTGCCGGTGCAGCCGAGCTCCTGCGCGCGCATGTTCATGCGCTCCACGAACGCCGAGATGCTGCCGCAGACATACTCCGCGACGACGTTGCACGCCTCGTTCGCCGAGGAGATCATGGCACAGTAGAGAAAGTCCTCAAATGTCATGGTCTCGCCGACCTTGATGTCGGCATTGCTCGCGCCCTCGACCATGTCGGCATTGCAGTCGTCATAGGCCGTGACGGTGTCATCCAAATGCACGTCGCCGCGCTCGACCGCCTCGACCGCGAGCAGCAGCGTCATGATCTTCGTCAGGCTCGCGGGATAGGCCTTGGCGTCAATGTTGCGGGTATAGTAATACTGGCCGCTGTCCTCGTCGACGAGCATGACGCAGTTGGCCTGCAGCTTTTCATCGAGCGCGGACTTGACCGCGTCGCTGCCGAGGACATAGCTGCCCTCCTGCGCCTGCACCATGCTCTGCGGCACGCCGTCGGACGCGGTGTTTGCAGTGGGTTCGGGGGATTGCTCCGCAGTCGAAGCGGTGTTTTTCGCGGCGAATACCGGAAAGGCCGCCGTCAGCAGCAGGCAGACGATGAGCAGCAGCGGCAAAATGCGATATTTTTTCATATCTTTCTCCATAGAACTATGATATAATGAAATATCCGGCCGGAGACGGCACAGCCGCACGTCCGGAACAAAAGCGATATCCGGATCCATTATAATAATTCCGACGGCGAAAAGCAAACCATTTCCGCGAAAAGACTCGAAACGGAGGAGCTGCGATGAAAATTCTGGTTGTGGACGACGAAAAGACCATCGTCAAGGGCATCAAATTCAACCTCGAAAACGAGGGCTATTCGGTCGACGTGTGCTACGACGGCGAGACCGCCGTGGACATGGCGCGCCACGGCGAGTACGCCGTGATCCTGCTCGATCTCATGATGCCGAAGCTCGACGGGCTCGGCGCGTGCCAGCGGATCCGGCAGTTTTCCACCGTGCCGATCATCATGCTCACCGCCCGCAGCGAGGATGCGGACAAGCTCATCGGCTTTGAATCCGGCGCGGACGACTACATCACCAAGCCCTTCAACATCCTCGAGCTCAAGGCGCGCATCCGCGCGCTCATCCGCCGCTCGAGCATGGCGCCCGCAGCGCCCGCCGAGCCGGACAGCGGCAAGCTCGTGCGCGGCCACATCGAGATCGACCCTGAGCGCCGCAGTGCCCACCGCTTCGGTCAGAACGTGGAGCTGACGCTCAAGGAGTTTGACCTCATCGAGCTGCTCATGCGCAACCCCGGCAAGGTCTATTCGCGCGAGCAGCTGCTCGACCTCGTGTGGGGCTATGACTATCAGGGCGATATCCGCACCGTGGACGTGCACATCCGCCGCCTGCGCGAAAAGCTCGAGCGCAACCCCGCCGCCCCCGAATACATCATCACGAAGTGGGGCGTGGGCTACTACTTCGCCGAGGCCTGACGGATGAAAGGGCATCCGTTTCGCATCCGGCTGCCGCGCAAGCTGGTATCGAGTGTGCAGTTTCGCTTCGCCGTGACGTTCACGGTGCTCGTGGCGATCCTGCTCACGCTCATCAACACCTACCCCACGCGCGCCTCGCGCGACATCGTGTTCGCCGAAAAGCAGAGCGCGCTCACCAACCGCGCCGCCGTCGTGTCCTCCTCCCTGTCGCTGCTCGACAATCTCACGCCGGACAACACCCGGCAGGTGCTCGCGCTGCTCGATCTGCGCGACCTGACGCGCATCGTCGTGACCGACAGCACGGGGCTGGCCGTGTATGACTCCGCGGCCGAAAACAACATCCGCGGCAAGTACACGCTCTATCCCGAGCTCGTGCGCGCGCTCGACGGACAGGCCGTATTCTACTCGCACTACACGAACGAGGCGTTTCTCAGCCGCGCGGCCATGCCCGTCATGAGCAGCGGCAAGACCGTCGGCGCGGTGTACGTGTGCGAGAGCGACAGCGAGCGCGCGGCACTCATCGGCAGCATCCAGCGCCGCCTCGCCACGATCACGATCGGCATCGGCGCGGCCGCGCTCGTGGTGCTGTGGTTTTCGATCAAGATGCTCACGCGGCGCATCACGCAGCTTGCCGACGGCGTACGCACCGTGCAGCGCGGCGACTACAGCTTTCGCCTGACGCTCGCGGGCGACGACGAGCTGACCGAGCTCGGGCGCGAATTCAACAACCTCACCGAGCGCCTCGAGACGACCGAGGCGCAGCGCCGCCGGTTCGTATCCGACGCATCGCACGAGCTCAAGACGCCGCTGGCGTCGATCCGCCTGCTGTCGGACAGCATCTCGCAGAGCGCGGACATGGACAGCGAGACAATGCGCGAATTCGTGACCGACATCGGCAGTGAGGCCGAGCGCCTGCAGCGCACGACCGAGAAGCTGCTCGACCTGTCGCGCCGCGACGACGGCGTGCAGTCGGACGTGACGGTCGTCGACCTGCAGCAGGCCGTGCACGGGACGCTGCATCTGCTGCGCCCGCTGGCGGCCAAGAGCGACGTGACGCTCACGTGTCTCATGAGCGACGGCGTGACCGTGCGCGCATCGGAGGACGACATTTACCACATCGTCTTTAACCTCGTGGAAAACGCCATCAAGTATAACCTTCCGGGTGGGAGCGTGACCGTGCGCGTCGAGGCGCGCGGTGAGCAGAGCATCCTGTCCGTGGCCGATACCGGCATCGGCATCCCGGAGGCCGACCGGCCGAACATCTTCAACCGCTTTTACCGCGTGGACAAGGCGCGCTCGCGCGAGCACGGCGGCAGCGGCCTCGGCCTGTCGATCGTGCACGACGCGGCCGCGCTCTACGGCGGCACCGTGACCGTGGACGGCGTGGAGCCGCACGGCACGCGCTTTACCGTGACGTTTCCGCGCGCGAAGGCGGACAACGCGCCCGAGGCGCAAAAGGAGGTGCCGGAGACATGAGGCGATGGCTCCCCCTGCTGCTGGCAGGCCTGCTTGCGTTCGGCTGCGCGGGCTGCACAAAACGGCAGACCATGACGGTATACCGCATTGAGACCGGCGGAACGACTCTGCTGCACCCGGAGACGGTCACCGTGCCCGGCGGCACAGACCCGGTGCAGGTCGCGCTCGATGCGCTCGGCGCGAAGCCAAGCGACAGCACGTGCACGAACCCCGTGCGCGACTGGCTGACGATCGACGGCAGCCGCGTAGACGATGACGGCACGCTCTGGCTGACGGTGACGGCAACGGAGACGGTGAGCAGCATCACGCGCACACAGGCGCTGGCCTGTCTGGTGCTGACGTGCACGGCGCTCGACGGCGTGACGGCCGTCGGCCTTGCCGAAGCGGACGGCGACGTGCTGCACGCACCGACGACCGCCGCCGATCTCGCCCTGACAGACCCCGCCACAGACACACCATAACCGACATCCCATGGAGGTGGATATCCCATGCCCAACAACATTGCCCGCATCCAGCGCGCGCTGAGACAGGCGCATCTGGACGCCATCCTGCTCACCAACGAAAACGACCGCCGGTTCGCCACCGGCTTCCCGTCCTCGGACGGCACGGTGATCGTGACGGTGCATCAGGCGTTTTTCATCACCGACTCCCGCTACATCGAGGCCGCACGTGCCGCGCTGGCCGGTATCGCACAGGTGCTGCTGTGTTCGCACGAGGCGCCGATGCGCACGCTCGTGCAGGGCATTTTGCGCGAGGCAAACGTGCAGCTGCTCGGCGGTGAGGAGCAGACGACGAGCTACGCCGAATTCACGGCCTATGAGCAGCTGCTCGGGCTCAGGCTCCAGCCGGCGCAGAACATCCTGCGCACCCTGCGCGCGTCCAAACAGCCGGAGGAGCTGGCGATGATGTATCAGGCGCAGCAGATCACGGACGAGACGTTTGCGCAGATCTGCACCGTCATCCGCCCCGGCATGACCGAGCGGGAGATCGCGGCCGAGCTCATTTACCGCATGCTGCGCCTCGGCGCGGAGGGCACGAGCTTTGACCCCATCGTGCTCACCGGACCGGACACGAGCATGCCGCACGGCGTGCCCGGCGACCGGCGCGTGGCAGAGGGCGACTTTGTGACGATGGACTTCGGCTGCCGCAAAAACGGCTACTGCTCGGACATGACGCGCACCGTCGCCGTCGGTATGCCGAGCGACGAGATGCGCACCGTGTACCAGACCGTGCTCGACGCGCAGCTGGCCGGCATTGCCGCCGCGAAGGCCGGCGTGACCGGCGAGCGTGTGGACGCCGCCGCGCGCAAGGTCATCACCGATGCGGGCTATGGGGACTGCTTCGGTCACAGCTTCGGACACAGCCTCGGGCTCGACATCCACGAGCACCCCATCGCCGCGCCCGGCGCGCACGCAAAGCTGCCGGAGCACACCGTCATCTCCGCAGAGCCCGGCATCTATCTGCCCGGCAAATTCGGCGTGCGCATCGAGGATGTGCTGCATCTGACGGCCGATGGGGCGGAAATTCTCACACGAAGCCCGAAAAATCTGATCATTCTGTAAATATCCGCTTGTCAAACCATACAAAATCGTGTAAACTATATAAGATTTTTGATTCTGATCATTCTTGAGGAGGATTCCTATATGATTACAGCAGGTGATTTCCGCAACGGTGTTACGTTCGAGATGGACGGCCAGGTCATGCAGGTCGTCGAGTTCCAGCACGTCAAGCCCGGCAAGGGCGCGGCCTTTGTGCGCACGAAGATGAAAAACGTCATCACCGGCGCCGTGACCGAGACGTCCTTCAACCCCACCGCCAAGTTCGAGAGCGCCACCATCGACCGCAAGACGATGGAGTACAGCTACAACGACGGCAACCTCTACTACTTCATGGATCCCGAGACCTATGATCTCGTCCCCATCGACGAGAGCGCCCTCGGCAGCAACTTCCGCTTCGTGAAGGAGAACATGGAGTGCACCATCAGCTCCTACAAGGGCAAGGTGTTCCAGGTCGAGCCGCCCACGTTCGTCGAGCTCGAAGTGGCCGAGACCGATCCGGGCTTTGCCGGCAACACTGCCACCAACGCCACCAAGCCCGCCACGCTGGAGACCGGCGCCGAGATCAAGGTGCCGCTGTTCATCAACCCCGGCGACCGCATCCGCGTCGACACCCGCGTGGGTGAGTACCTCGAGCGCGCGAAGGGCTGAGAAAAGCATGCATAAAAAGACGCTGCCTCCGGCAGCGTCTTTTTTTAGACTGTCAAAAAGTATTCCTTTTTGACAGAGGGGTTTGCGGCCTGCTGCAGCGCACGCGCCGTCCACCTTTGGCGGCCAGCGCGCACGTTTGCAGGCCGAGAAGTATTTTCTTCGACGCACATGTCGCCGAAGAAAATGATCGGACTTTCTTTCGCCGCTGCGGCGGCGAA
>ERZ1673699.789-NODE-789-length-30878-cov-6.121727_pt1 | contig 30878 bp, 17 predicted proteins | sample MGYA00580229_ERZ1673699 | MGnify/ENA primary metagenome ERZ1673699 (study PRJEB41218, sample SAMN15661785) | gut metagenome | host: Homo sapiens | place: Canada: London | collected 2015-08-20/2019-03-30 | study: EMG produced TPA metagenomics assembly of... | reverse complement strand
CCCTCGGGCACGGCGATCAGGGCTCCCAGCAGCGGGAAGACCAGCCAGGCGAAAATTCCCTGCACGAGCCAGAAACTTTCCCAGCTCCACTCCCTGACCTTTTTGATCGGGACATAGGAACTCGACTGTCCGAAGCTGCCGATTGCAATAATCAGCAATCCGATGAGTATTTCCATGATTTATGCACGTTTCGAGGTGACCTCGCGTTCGTATTTCTGGATTTCGGCGATGAAGTCCTCGCCGACGGGCACGTTGTTGCGCAGGCAGAACATGTCCCACACGGCGTTCCAGGGCAGCGATTTCGACTCCTCGAGCAGGGCCAGGCGCTCGAAGCCCTGTCCGTTGGCCTCGTATTCGCGCAGTTTGGCCAGCGGCTCGAGCAGGGCCTGCATCATGCACTTCTGCGTGGCGCGCGAACCGATGACATAGGCGCCGATGCGGTTGATCGAAGCGTCGAAATAGTCCAGCCCGATGTGTACGCGGTCGAGGGCGTCGCAGCGCACGATCTCCTTGCAGAGTTCCAGCGTTTCGTCGTTCATGATCGTCACGTGGTCCGAGTCCCAGCGCACGGGGCGCGACACGTGAAGCATGATCTCGGGGGTGAAGAGCAGCAGCGACGAGAGCTTGTCGGCGACGACCTCCGTGGGGTGGAAGTGACCCGTGTCGAGGGTCACGATCTTGCCGCGCGAGGTGCCGTAACCGATGTAGAAATCGTTCGAACCCACGGTGTAGCTCTCCAGCCCGATGCCGAAGACCTTCGACTCGATGCAGTCCTTCATGTTGTCGTATTTCTTCTCGAAGATTTGGTCGAGCGAGTCGCAGAGCAACTCCCGGTATTTCAGGCGGTTGACCGTGAGGTCCTTCGAACCGTCGTGCACCCAGACGTTCATGATGCAGGGATCGCCCTGCGCCTTGCCCATCTCCTCGGCGATGGCGCGGCAGCGCTTGGTGTGCTCGATCCAGAAGTTGCGGATTTCGGGATCGGGGTTCGACAGCGAGAGGCTGCCGCTCTTGGGATGCGAGAACGACGTGGAGTTGAAGTCGAGTTTCATGTCGTTCTTCTTCGCCCAGTCGATCCAGCCTTGGAAGTGCTTGGGCTCCACCTTATCGCGGTCGACGAACTCGCCGCCGAACTCACCGTAGATCTCGTGGAGGTTCAGGCGGTGCCGGCCGGGGATGAACGACTTGGCTTTGAGGATGTCGGCGCGCAGTTCCTCGATGTTGCGGGCCTTGCCGGGGTAGTTGCCCGTGGCCTGGATGCCGCCCGTGAGGTCGCCGCCCTGGTTCTCGAAGCCCGTCACGTCGTCCGCCTGCCAGCAGTGGAGCGAGAGGGATACTTGCTGTAAAGCGGCGAGCGCAGCTTCGGTGTCGATGCCCAGATCGGCATAACGTGCTTTTGCGACCTCGTAGGCCTGCTGAATCTGTTCGGTTTTCATTTTTCTGTCGTGTTTTAAGTTATTTTACAATCGTTTTGAAGCGTGTGTATGCGGCATCCCATGCGGCGGTGTCGCCCGGGATGAAGTCTTCGGTCGGGATGCAGCGGGCGATCAGCGAACGCATCTCTTGCAGCGTTCCGACGCACCCGGCGGCCCGGGCCTGCAACATGATGTTGCCCACGGCGGTGGCCTCCGAGGGGCCTGCCGTCACGGGAATCCCGAGCGAGTCGGCCGTGAACTGGTTCAGCAGGGCGTTCTTCGAACCCCCGCCGATGACGTGGAGACGTTCGATCCCGAACGGCGCCAGCGAGCGGAAACGGTCGAGGACGAAGCGGTATTTGAGTGCGAGGCTTTCGAAGATGGCGCGGATCGTTGCGCTGTCGCCGTCGGGGACGGGCTGTCCCGTGCGCCCGCAGTAGGCGCGGATCGCCGCGGGCATGTCGCCCGGAGCGGCGAACGAGGCGTCGTCGGGGTCGATCATCGTCCGGAACGGCGCGGCCCCGGTGGCCATTTTCACGATTTCGGGATAGGAGTAGTCGCGTCCCTCTTCTTTCCATTTTTTGAGGCATTGCTCCAGCATCCACATGCCCGTAATGTTCTTCAGCAGGCGGGTCGTACCCTCTACGCCGCCTTCGTTGGTGAAGTTGTAGCGTTCGGTCTGCTCGTTGATGAACGGTTCGCGGACCTCGATGCCCATGAGCGACCACGTGCCCGACGAGAGGTAGGCGAAACGCTCGTTAGCGGCCGGCACGGCGGCGACGGCTGAGGCGGTGTCGTGGCCCGCCACGGCGACCACGGGAAGCTGCGGCACGCCGCAGGCGGCGGCCAGTTCGGCGCGGAGCGTGCCGATCCGATGGCCCGGCATCACGATCGGGGGGAAGAGCTCGGCCGAAAGGCCCATCTTTTCCAGCAGGCGCGCTTCGATGCGCTTCGTGCGGGGATTCAGCAGCTGCGAGGTCGAGGCGATGGTGTATTCGGTGACCATCTCCCCGGTGAGCAGGTACGACAGGGCGTCGGGCATGAAGAGCAACCGGTCGGCGGCGGCCAGCTGCGACGAACGGTCGCGCTGCATGGCGTAGAGCTGGTAGAGCGAGTTGAAATTCATGATCTGGATGCCCGTGTCGCCGTAGACCTCCTCTTTGGGCAGCACCTTGGAGAAATACTCCTCGGGAGCGCCGTCGGTGTGCGGGTCGCGGTAGGCGTAGGGGAGTCCCAGCAGCGAACCGTCACGGCCGACGAAGGCGAAATCGACGCCCCACGTGTCGATGCCGACCGAGGTGATTTCGACCCCTTCGCGGGCGGCGGCGCGCAGGCCCTCGCAGAGGTGTTCGTAGAGCGAGAAGATGTTCCAGTAATAATGATCGCCTAACGGCAAGATGGTATTGGGGAAGCGTGTCAGTTCTTTGAGGACGAGCTCTCCGTCCCGGAGCGAGCCGAGGATGGTGCGTCCGCTGGTGGCCCCCAGGTCGAAGGCGACGAAGTGTTTGGGTTGCATGTTTCGGTTTGTGATTTTTGGGTTGTACAAAAAAACTCATTTTTTTGCCGTTTCGACGTTGTAATATGATGGATGACTTTTGTTTTTTGATCTTTCTTCCGCTTTGCCTCCGGAGGGGGTGACGCGGGTCGCGGATTTTTATATATATTTGTGTAACCAAACTACTTTTCCGTTTCAGTAACCTGCCGTATGAAACCTGTAAGCAATCATAAGTATCTGGTGAGCAGCGAAAAGGACCAGACGTGGGGCATCACGGTCGACACCGTGGGCAGCGAGTCCGTCGCCGCCGGGTACGAGACCTATCCCCCGCGGGTCGGACACCCCTCGGGTTTCTATTTTGACGTTGGAAAAGGGCGTGTGCTGGAGAGCTACCAGCTGCTCTATATCACCTCGGGTCGCGGCTCGTTCTACGGTCCCGGCCGCAAGCGCACCGACATCGGCGCCGGGGACATGGTGCTGCTGCGCCCCAACCGCTGGCACAGCTACATGCCCGACCGCGAAACGGGATGGCACGAGTACTGGATCGGCTTCCGCGGTCCGAACGTCGACGCGCGGTTCCGCAACGACTTTTTCGACGACAGCCGCGAAGTGTTCCGCGTGGGGGTCCGTGAGGAGATCACGGCCCTCTACGACAAGGCCATCGAGGTCGCCGAGAACGAGCGTTCCTCCTACCAGCAATACCTCGCAGGCATCGCCAACCTGCTGTTGGGCATGGCGATGTACTACCATTCGAACCACCAGTTCGTGTCGCTCGACGTGGTGGGGCAGATCGACCGTGCGCGGCGCATCATGCGCGAGGAGCTTTACGCCAACATCTCGCCCGACGAGGTGGCCCGGCGGGTGAACATGAGCTATTCGTGGTTCCGCAAGATGTTCCGCGACTACACGAACATCTCCCCGGCGCGCTACATGCAGGAGTTGCGCCTGCAGGAGGCCTGCCGCCTGCTGTCGGGAACGGCCATGAGCATCAAAGAGATCGCCTTCCGGCTCAATTACGGCGACGCCTCCTATTTCTCCAACATGTTCCGCCGCCACCTGCGGATGACCCCCATCGAATACCGTCGCCGTTTCGGCGTCGGCAGCGACGGCCTCTGTGCGGACGGCGGTGAGCATGAAGCCTGAAAAATCTGTAAAACCCCAATAAATTTTCTGACCCGATGAATGTTGTGAATTTTAGAAACGCCGGACGCTGGCTCGTGCTGTGCTGCCTGCCGCTGCTGGCGGGCTCCTGCGGGAAGCGTCCCGCAATCGCCGACATGCGCTGCGAATACCTCGTCTCGCCGATCTCGGTGGACACCCCCTCGCCCCGCTTCACCTGGATTTATGAAGACGCCGACGCTTTCGAGCAGGCCGGCTACCGCCTCTGCATGGCCACGGCGCCCGGGAAGCTGGACACTCCCGATGTCTGGGATTCCGGGGAGGTTGCCGGCAGCCGTCCTTTTGCCGCGATGCCCGACGGCGGGCTGCTCGCCTCGCGGACCCCTTACTACTGGCAGGTCGAGGCGTGGGACGCCGACGGCCGGCGGATCGTCTCGCCCGTCGCGGAGTTCGAAACTGCGCTGATGGAGACCTCCGAATGGCAGGCCCGCTGGATCACCGACGCCCACGACAAGGATTTCGTCCCCGCGCCGATGCTGCGGCGGGCGTTCGACGTGCGGTCCGGTGTCGAGCGCGCCCGGCTCTACGTGAGCGCCGCGGCCTATGCGAAGACGAGCCTGAACGGCGAGCCCGTTTCGGGAAATCTCCTCGATCCGGGTTACACCCATTACGACAAGCGCAACCTCTATGCCGTGCACGACGTTACGGACCGGCTCCGCGAGGGCGGGAATGTCCTTTCGGCGGTGCTGGGCAACGGGTTTTACAATGCCATCCAGCCCGTCGCCACGTGGAGTTTCGAGGTGGCCCGCTGGCGCGGACGTGCGCGGATGATCTGCGAACTGCACATCGACTATGCCGACGGCACGCACGAGGTCGTCTGCTCCGACGGTTCGTGGCGCACGACGGCCGACGGTCCCTATCGTTCGAACAACATTTACAGCGGCGACGTCTACGACGCCCGCCGGGAGATTCCCGGCTGGGACCGTCCCGGATTCGACGATTCGGCGTGGGCGCAGGCCGTGGAGGTCGCGGCTCCCTCGCCGCTGCTGAAAGCCCAGTCGATGCCCGCCGTCCGGGCCACGCGCGAGATGGAGCCTGTCGGGGTCCGTTCGTTCGGCGATACGGTCTGGGTGTTCGACTTCGGCGTCAACCTCACGGGACTCTGCCGCCTGCAGGTCGAGGGCGAGCCCGGCACGCAGATCACGATGACCCACGGCGAGTTCCTGCAGCCCTCGGGACGCATCGAGATGCGCAACCTCGATATCTACTACAAGCCCCTGCCCGGGTACGATTTCCAGACCGACACCTATATTTTGAAAGGCGAAGGCCGCGAGACGTGGACCCCCGATTTCACTTACCACGGATTCCAGTATGTGGAACTGCGGTCGAGCGCCCCGGTGAAACTCGACAAGACGAGCCTCACGGCGCGTTTCATGCACACCGACGTGCCTTCGGTCGGGAAGTTCTCCTGCTCGAACGGGCTGTTCAACCGCATCTGGGAGATGACGCGCCAAACCTATCTCGACAACCTCACGTCGATTCCCACAGACTGTCCCCAGCGTGAAAAGAACGGATGGACGGCCGACGGCTATCTGGCTCTGGAGCTGGCGCTGCTCAACTACGACGGGATTGCTTTCTACGAGAAGTGGCTCGACGATTTCGTCGACAACCAGAACGAGGCGGGACGCATTGCGGGCATCATTCCCACGGCCGGGTGGGGTTACGACGACTGGATCGGCCCGGTGTGGGACGCTTCAGCCTTCATCATTCCCTATACGCTGTACAATTATTACGGCGACCTGCGCCCCGTCGAGAAGATGTGGCCCGTCTGCGAGCGTTACCTCGACTATCTCGCCACGCGCGAGGAGGCCGACGGCGGCGTGACCTACGGCATCGGCGACTGGGTATTCTACCACACGCAGACCCCGACCGACTACACCTCGACCTGCTTTTACTACTACGACAACGTGCTGATGGCCCGTTTCGCCGAACTGCTGGGCCGCGACGGCGAGCGTTACGCCCGCAAGGCCGCGCAGCTGCGCGAGCTGGTCAATACGAAGTACTACGATGCCGGAAAGGGCCTCTATGCCAACGGTTCGCAGGCCGCACAGGGCGTGGCGCTCTATCTGGGGATCGTTCCCGAGGGCGACGCACAGCGCGTGGCCGACAACCTCGCGCGCATGATCGCCGACAACGATTATTTCCTCGATTTCGGAACCATCGGCAGCAAGACCGTACTGCGCATGCTCACCCGCTACGGCCATGTCGAGACGGCTTACAAAATGGCTTCCCAGACCGAATGTCCTTCGTGGGGCTGGTGGGTCAGCCAGGGCTTCACGACGCTGGCCGAAACGTGGGCGCTCTCGCCCGAGTGGCGCGACGCCTCGGTCAACCACGTCTTCCTGGGCGATGTCGCCGCGTGGTATGTCAACGATTTGGCAGGCATCAACTTCGATCCGGCGGCCCCCGGATTCGAACACATCGTCATCGCTCCCCACTTCGTCGGGGCGCTCGACTGGGCCGCGGCCTCCTACGATTCGGTGCGCGGCGAAATCCGCTCGGAGTGGCGGCGCCGCGGCGACCGCGTGACGCTGAAAGTCACCATTCCGGCCAACACGACGGCCGACATCCGGATCGACGGCGAGACCGTCGCCACGGTGGCCGGCGGTGTCCACGAATTTACTTTCTGATACATCCGGCTGAAACAAAGAGCGGCAGACTTCGGAAAGTCTGCCGCTCTTGTTTGTTTCGGGGGCCTCGTCAGAGGTTCTCGTCCTCGAACGCGAACACCTCGGTCGAAACCTCGCCCAGCGGTCCGGAGTTCTGGCTGATACCGGTCTGGACTTTGATGAAGTCGATGTATCGGAGGTCGGCAGGGGTTTTCCCGTCCGCGTTCATGGCGTTGGCGATTTTGAAATAGTTCTTGCGCGGGTCGCCGTCGGGGCTATTTCCCGCAGCCTGGTCGCTGCCCGCATTGTCGGCGTATCCCCAGTCGTAGGGATTGTTGTAGTAGTCGCCCGTAATCGGGTGGCGCGTCGTGTTGGCGGCCAGCCGCGTGCCGTAGAGCGTGTAGCTCTCGGCGTCGATCCACTGCGGGTAGTAGCCTTGCTTGTGGTTGCTGTTCCGTTCGACCGTGCCCGCATTGCCGCGGTTGTCTTTCCATTGGATGCCCGTATTGTCGCTCTTCGGGCGGTAGTAGGTCATGGCATAGGACGTGAGCGTCTCCGGCTTGCCGTATTCCGAACCTTTGAGCTCGTACCACTCGTCGTCGGGCTTTCCGTTTTCGTTGGTGTCCTGCATGACCCATACGATGCCCGGTTCGGACGACTGGGCGAACTGGTTGCCCGCGATCGAGAAGTCGTAGCCGTTGTAGCCGCCCTTGTTCTCGATGCTGTGGTCGAAGCCCACGACGATATAGCCGCCCCAGGCTCCCAGCGAGACGTAGTAGTTCTTGCCTTGGGTATTCTGCTCGAGCAATCCTTGGGCATACTCTGCGGCCTCTTCCGCCGTGGTGACGCTGCCGAGACCGCCCTCGTTGATGAACTGCCCCGGCGCCGGGGTGTATTCGTAAACCTTGTCCGGGAACCGCCCGGTTCCGCCGGTACGCTTGTGCGACATTTCGTCGTCGCAGCAGGTCACCGCGACGGTGGCTGTCGCAGTCTGGCCGTCGTCGTCGGTAACTTTCACGGAGACCGCATATTCACCCTTTGCATCCGGAGTAAAGGCGAAGACCTCTTGTTTTTCCGAAGCAGGCTGTCCGTTCACCGTCCATTCGAACGTCGGATTGTGGAAATGCTCGAGGACGGGACGCAGGTAGAGCGTGCGGCCCAGCGATACGTTCCGGATGCCGGCCGCACCGAAACGGGAGGGCGCCGGGAAAACGGCCTTCACCGTGAAGCGTTCCACGACCCGGACCGTGATGGTTTCCGGTTCGGCCTTGCCGTCCTCGTTTTCCGCATCGAGCGTCAGTTCATAATCGCCCGGTTTGTCCGGGGTGAACGTGTAGGTGGCAGCGGTTCCCGCCTTTTTGCCGTCGAGCGTCCATTCGAAGGTCGCTCCGTCGCCGTTGGCGACCGTGGGGGCGATAACGGTTTCGCGGCCGATCTCCACCTCCATCACTTTGTCGTCGCCGACGGGGAACGAGATCACCGGGGGCTGCAGCCGGTTTACCTCGATGCGCAGCTCCTCTTCGGCTTTGCCGTTCGGGTTCTCGACGCGGAAGATGAGGAAATAGACCCCTGCTTCCCGGGCCTCGAACGTGAAAGTCGGGCCGGAACCGGCCGGTTCGTCGTCGAGAATCCACGCATAGACGGCGCTTTCGGCATTCCCGACCGTCGGGGCGATCGTCACCGATTTGCCGACCTTTACCGGGTAGACGCCTTCGGGATTGTCCAGCGTGATGACGGGCTTGGCCCCGCCGTCCGTGATTACGTCGTCCTTGTTGCAGGATGCGAGCAGCGCCAGAAGGAGCGCCGCCGTTGAAAAACAGAGATTCCGGATCATATAGCTTGCCATTTTTACAGTCGTATGCGCCGGGGTCCGGGACGAAACAGACTGAACGGGAACGCTGTGCGACGAGGCTGCCATTCGATCTCTGCCCGAAACCCGCGGGTGCGAATCCTTGCGAGGCAGGTCTTCTGACTCGTCCCTGTTGCCGCGCCTTCCCGGCTTTCGAGCCAGTGGCATAACGTGCGGCAACCGTCGTCTCCCGCGAGGGGAGGGGACTTACAGCAGCAGGTACTGTTCCGGATTCTCACCGGATTCCCTTTTCATCGGCCGGGGTGTGTCGTGTCCCGTTCCGAAACCTTGCGAGGCAAAGATACGGGAAAATCCGTAAAAAGCCGCATCGTTGTGCGGCTTTTTACGGATTCCGGTCGTGGAGGCGGGGCCTACCACATATAGAGCGCCATGTCGCCCGGATCGAGCGTCTGCGCGCGCTGGTCGTTCGAGGCCGGCTGCACGGAACCGTCCTTGTGGATGCGGCGCACATGTTCCTGTGTGCCGACGTTGAGGTAGCACTTCTCGTTGATGCTGGTGTTGACCGCCATCATGAAGTGGTAGCCGTGGTTCTCGAAGAACGAAATGCACGCCGTGCTGGTTTCGCGGCCGACCGACAGTTCGGTGATCTCGGCGGGGAGTTTGCCCAGCGCGTGGGTGTCCAGCGGCAGCGGGGTGCCGATGTGGTAGACGCCCGTCACCTTGTTGTCCAGGAAGACCCACGCCAGCTTCTGGATTTCGTCGAGCACCGACTTCACGATGTCGTAGGTCTCGGTGCGGGTGCCGTCCTCGGCGATCGGGCCGTTGCGGTATTTCCAGATTTCGGGGTCGGCCACCGTCGGGGTCCAGTAGGTGAAGCATTGGAGCGCCTGCGTACCGTAGGCGAGGTTGCTGTAAGCCTGCAGGCGCAGGTCGTTCACCGTCGGCTGCGGGTAGCTGGTGTGGGGAACGGTGAGCATGAAGCTCCAGAAATCCATGCCCGAGCGGAGCGCCCGGTCGCGGACGATTTCGAGGCACTGGTACCACTCGCCGAGAATCTGCCGCGGGCTGTCCGCGACGTTGGGGTCTTTGATGATCGGGTATTTGTCGAACGAGAGGAACGTGATCTCGGGAACCTCGGTCATGTAACGGTCGATGTACTCGTCGTAGTCCTTCACGCCGAGGGCCGCATAGTGCTCGGGGCCGCCCGTGGGGAAGATATTCGCATAGCAGATATGGTTCCTGTCCACGTGCCGGATGTCGGACATCATTTTGGACATGTTTGCGAACTGCGTCGGATGGGGTTCGTCCATGACGAAGTATCCGGCCAGCGCGGGATGGTCTTTCAGCCGGTTTACGGCGTCGAGGCGTTTGCTCTCCGCATAGAGTTCGTCGCACTCGACGATGAGTTTGATATTGGTCTTGGCGGCGAAGTCGAGGCATTTGAGGGCCGTCTCGACGTTGCCCATACGCGAGTAGTTGAGCGTGATGCCCATCTGCTCGGCCTCCTGGAAGCGCTCGACGCTGGCGTGCGAGGAACGTACGCCGTGCCAGGCCACCACGGGAATCTTCTCCGAGGCGGGGATTTGCGTGGGATAGCCGTTCGATTTGCCGTTGTCGTCGTCCTTGCAGCCGGCGAAGGCTGCGAGCGATCCGGCGAGCAGGGCGGTCATAAGGAGTTGTTTCATGGTTGAATCGGGGTGTTGTGATTAATATTTAAAGATGTAACGGTAGCGGAAGCGGTCGCCCGGGGCCGAATCGCCGTCGCGCATGCATTCGCGGATGTCGCCGTCGGTGACGGCGTTGTCGATCCATTTGAAGTCGACCGTGAAGTCCCTCGCGTCGGTGATGCCGAGCTCCGAGAGCGGAATGGCGATCTCCATCCGGTTGCCCGAGACGGCGTAGTCGACCGTCGCGGCCTCCTCCCAGTCCCAGCCTCCCTTCGAACGCTGGAGCGTGGTCCGGTTCTCGCCGGCGACCCGGTTGTTGACGACCCATTGGAATCCCTCCCAGTCGGGCGCCGTGCTGCCTTTCACCGCGATGAAGAGCCGCATCCAGTTGCGGTCGGTGCGGGGTGTGATCGGGTCGGCGGTCTCCACCTCGAAGAAGAGCGACTTGCAGTCCGTAGCGACCCGGGCATAGCAGATGTCGTTGCGCCCGGTGTTGTTCGTGAGGCTGATGTTCTTGTAGCCGAAGCCCCAGTGATTGCGCGCCTGGGTGTCGCCCTTGTAATCCTTGTAGCGGGTCCCGAGGGCCGTCCAGTCGTCGAACTTGCCGTCGATGGCGATCTCGTGAATCTCCTTTACCGGCTCGACCGGCGTGACGCCCTTGTAGCGGCGGATGTAGTCGGCCATGTAGTAATAGTAGACGTCGGTGAAATCGTCGGCGCAGGGCTCGATATCGCGGCTGAACTCGTGGTTGTAGCAGTCGATGAACGTGGCGCCCGTGTTTCCCTGCCGCTGGGCCACCCACTCGTTCCATCCCGTGAGGAAGATCAGGTCGGGGTCGCACTCGATGGCCCGCTCGAACTGCTGTTTGAAATAGGTTCCCGCGGCGCGCTGTTCGGCCGTGGGATTGGCGGGCTGGTGGCCGCCGTAGCCGTTGGGCGAATTGCCCGTGTAGCTGCGGCCGATGTTCCAGATCGGATGGCTGGCCACCATGACGGGCATCTCCTCCTTCACGTTGCGCTGCGGCGAAAATTCGCCCCATGCCCAGCGGTTCGTGCCGTCGCCGTACCAGTTGCCGCCGTAGTTGTACTGGGTGTCGAACCACGCGTAGCGGAACGTGAGGCGGCTGGAGACTCCGGCTCCGTAATCTCCGGGAGGCGCGAGGAGCAGCGGCTTGCCGTCCAGTTCGTACCACAGCCGGTCGTAGTCGCTGTTGCTGTAGAGCGTCAGCAGTTCCTGCACCACCGGGGCGGGATTCGAGTTGAGGATGAACGAGATTTTCGGCCGGGGATTGCCTTCGCGCTGCATCTGGACGTAGATGTCACAGAGCGTTTTGACCACCGGAAGATAGGCGTAGCCGTTCGTTACGTCGATGAAGATCACGTCGACGCCTGCCTCCGCGAGCATCTGGGCATGGCGGCGGATTATCCAGGTGTCGTTGGAAACGTAATAGTCCAGATAGGGTTTTCCCCAGTGGTGCATGGCGCCCCCGGGGCCGAACGCAATGTCCGCCGGATTGCTGTGGCCCTTTTCCAGCTCGCTGATGTCGTACGGCGACCGGGTGTCCGAGGCCTTCGGCGGGATGATGTCGCCGCCGAAGTAGTCGCCTGCGTCGTAGCCGTGGGCGCCGATCCAGATAAAGTAGAAAATACCCACTTTCTTGTCTCGCAGCGTCTTATGACGGTAGTCGAAAGCGATCTCTTTGCCTGCGGGGTCGATCGCCACCAGGGATTCGTTTCCGTATGTAACCACCTCGCCCGGCGTCGGCCCCGGATCGGGACCGGGGGCGGGGTCGGATTTCGAGCAGGCGAACAGGGCGAGCAGGAGGAACGGGATGGTTTTTTTCATCGTTTTGTCCGTTGTTTTTCAGGTTATTGGGGGAACTGCACTTCGAACGTGATGAACAGTCCCCGGTGGTCGCTGGGCCATACGCCGCCCACGGGTTCGATCAGCTCCTCGGCTTTGTCGACGAACTGGTCTTCGACCACGACGCTCTTGGAGATCATCGCCGAGGGACCCATGATCCGGGCCTTTTTTGGGGCGAATTTGGCGTCGGGACGGTAGTAGACGAAGTCGATGCGGTCGCGCTCGTCGGCCTCTGCGGCCCACTGGGTGATCTTCTTGGCGTCCTTGTTGCTCACGGGCCACGTCACGGCCGGATGGGTCACGGGATCGGGATAGACCGTCCGGTAGGCATCCTGCATGCCGTCGGCGAGGCAGACCGTCGAGATGGGCCATGCCACCACGCAGCCGTTGTGCTCGTACTTGTCTTTCATCGCCTCGGTCCAGTCGAGGTGCGAGGGCTGGTTGAGGTCGCCGCCGAAGATGCAGAGGCGTCCCTGCGCCTGCTGGGTCTTGGAGTCGGCCGTGAGGTCTTTGGCGATCTGCGTGCGGCCCGATTTCTCCTCGCGTTCGAGGATGAAATCGACATCGGTGATCGGTCCGTCGGCGAGTTTGTCCCAGCCGTAGGGCGTGGAACCGTCGCCGTAACCGCGCGGCAGGTAGCAGGCGTAATACATGTGGTAGGCGTGCGAAGCGTAAATCGCCATCTCCTGACCGTAGAAGTCGACCACCGTGCGGTAGAACCACAGGTTGCCGTTCACGGCGTCGGTCGAGAGCACCTGATGGCGCGTCAGCAGGCCGCGGGTGCCGCTGCCCGAACGGCAGGTGTGGGTGTAGCGGATGCCGGTGCGCTTGTACAGCTCGGCGGCTACGGCCGAAAGTACGCTCTCCGCCTCATCCGATGACCGAAATTCGCAGAACGATGCGGCGTCGGGTTTCAGTTCGGCGAGCTGTTTGACGAGTGCCTCCTGGCCGTTGTCGACGTTGCTGAGGCCCTCCCAGAGGTTGAGCTGCAGGAACGTGAAATCGCGGACCGCGGCGGGCGAATAGACTTCGATGTCGCAGCTGGCGCTGACCGTTCCGAGCGTTGCGGAGATGACGGCGCGTCCGGCGGCGACACCCGTGATGCGGCCGTTCTGGTCGACGGAAGCCACTGCGGATTTGTCGCTCGACCAGACGACGGAGCCTTCGACATCGGCATTCTCGGGAACGAGTTTCGCCGTGACGTCGAGTGTCTTGCCTGTTGCGATCGACGCGAGCGAGACCGAGAGCTCGATCTTCTCGAGCGCAACGGGGGCGGCGGTCACCGTGACCTCGCACGAGGCGGTTACGTCGCCGCATTTGGCCCTGACGGTCGTTGTGCCGACGGCGACGCCCTCGATCGTTCCGTCGTCGCCGGCCCGGGCGGTCTTCGAATCCTCGCTCGACCAGCGGAGCCCTTCGAGCGAAGCCGTTGCGGGCGTGGCCGTGGCGGTCAGCTGTGCGCTCTGGCCGACGGTCAGCGAGAGGGGAGAAGGCGTGAGGGTGATCGCCGTCAGTTTGTCGGGGTCTTCGGGGGTGTCGCCCGATTTGCTTTCCGAACACGATACGGTGACTGCCAATGCGCTCAGGCAGACCAGCATCGCGTAACGCAGAATGTTGCTTTTCATGGTTTATGGTGTTAGGTTATTTTTGTTCGGTTATTCGATTTTGACGAGCCCCTGCCAGGCGCAGTGGTGCTCGGTGATTCCCTTTTCGTCCATCCAGCGGCGGGTTTCGGGGGTCTTCATCCATGCCGTGTCGTAGCCTTCGCCCACATCGTTGTTCCAGACCCACAGGGGCGTGGGCCAGAGGCAGGCGCGGAAGCGGACCGTGCGGTAGAACTCTTCGCGGACGCCCATCTGTCCGTGGTGGGCCATCTGGATATAGTCGCAGTCGAGCTCCTCCTGCGGAACGCTGCGCATCAGGCGGTCGCCGCTCTCCTCGCCCGTGTCGCCGAGCATCAGCAGCGATTTGCGCTTGTCCCAGAGCCGCAGCACGATGCTGGCGTTGTTGTAGGCGTTGACCAGCGTCGTGGTGTCGTTGACCTGCAGGACTTTGAGATGCAGTCCGTCGAGGCGCATTTCCCGGCCCGGCTCCGTCAGGTTCTCGACATGCAGGCCCGAGGCCGCGAGGGCATCGAGGTAGGCGTCGGCCAGCTTCCTGCGGTTGAGGTCGGTGTCCAGCTGTGCGTCGCTCATCGGCGACTGCCAGACGGTCCCGATCTCGATGCCGCCGGGTGCGCGCAGGATCTCGGTGAGGGCGCCCATGTGGTCGACGTGGGGATGCGTCACGAACCACCACTCCACGCGGTTGCCCAGCGCCGCGAGGAATCCCCGCAGGTAGGGGGCGTCGGCCGCCGTGCCGCCGTCGATCACCGCGACGCGCCCCGCATCGGTGCGGATCACGTAGGAGTTCATCTGCGACGGTCCCTGCGGAGGCAGCTGCCAGAGCGTGAAGCCCGGGCGTGCGGCCGACAGCGGAAGACAGCCGGCGGCGAGGAGCAGTGACAGAAACAGTTTGCGCAGCATGGTTTTACTTTTTACCGTATTTGATGAGCAGCGACGAGCGCGGCTGTCCGATGCTCATGGTGAAGCCGTCCATCAGCTGCCGGCCCGTGGCCTCCACGCGGTCGTCATTGTCGGCGTTTTCCAGCACGTAGGTCGCTTCGGGTTCCAGCCCGCGGAAATGCACGACCTTTTGTTCCTCTGTCGAGAGTTCGCGGCGGAAAGCCACCACATAGCCCGTCTGGTCCGAGGGACGCAGGAGCTGGTAGGCCAGCCAGATGTCGTCGCCCGTCATGTCGCCGTAACCCGTCAGCGGGTAGTAGTCCTCGTAAAAGTAGGGGCGCACGGCAGCGAATTCGGCCATGCGGCGCTGCATCTCGGGGATCGACGAATCGGCGTTCGATATTTTCCAGTTGTAGATGATCGTGGCGCTGAGGCTCGAACGGAACGTGAAGGCGTCGGACTTGTGCGTGCCGGTTCCGTGTACGGGCAGCCACATGTTCAGTCCGTAGGTGTGGCACTGGTAGCCGATCGGTTCGCCGTAGTTGTAGTCGGTGCGCCAGAGCGGCGCCGACCGCGAGGTCGATTCGAGGTCGATGCGGCGGCCTCCCGAGGCGCAGTTGTCGATCACGAGGCCCGGGAACTCGGCCCGCAGGTAGTCCCAGAAAGCGTAGAGTCCCTCGATGTAGCGGATTTCGCAGATACCCACGCGGTCGGGCTGGTCGTTGGCATACCAGAAACCCTCGGGGTCGATGTTGAAATCCTGCCGGTAGTAGTCGATGCGGTTGTCGCGGATGAGTTGGGCGATCTGCTCGCAGAACCACGTGCGGGCCACGGGGTCGCCCAGGTTGAAGAGGAACGAATCGACGCTTCCGCGCTTCACCCAGCCCGGCTGGGCGGCTTTGCCGCTGGCGTCGAGCATGAACTCGGGGTGCTCGACGGCCCAGTCGGAATCCTTCATCACGCGCTCGGGCTCGAACCACACCATGAACTTGCAGCCGGCGCGGTGCACCTCGTCGGCCACCTCGCCGAGTCCCTGCGGGAAGCGCGCGCTGTCCACCGACCAGTTGCCCACGGTGTTGGCCCAGTTGTAGCCGTTTTTCCAGTCGGCGGCTTTGCTGTACCATCCGGCGTCGAGCCAGAAGACCTGGGGCAGCAGGCCGAACTGCTTGTAACGTTTCACGAGGGCCGTGGCGTAATCGGCCGTCATGCAGGTGTATTCGTTGCAGGGGGCAGGGTCGCCGTAGTTGAAACTCGAACAGATCGGGAACACGGCGGGCTTGCCGTCGGCCGTGGGGTGGTGGTGGGCCAGCAGGAAGCGGCGCAGGAGGTTCTGGCCGTCCATGCGGTCGTCGCCCTGCCACAGGAGCATGGCCGTCGAAGGAGTGCGGATCTCCTCGCCCGGAAGCAGGTAAGCGGCCAGGTTCTTCATGCCGGTCGCCACGCTGACGGCGTTCGCCGCCGGGCGCGCGATGTCGGCTTTCCAGTTACCGGTCCATCCGATGGCGACGACCATGCCTCCCGTGGGCAGTTGGACGTTGAAAAAGGGAAAGGCGTGCGACGACGAGCGTCCGCCCTGCGGGTGCATCGAGTGCACGTCGCCTACGGCCAGCTCGCGCGTGCGGGCGTGGAAGTCGGCTTTCGAGACGTGGCTTCCGTCGGCGTAGTGGAGCAGAAAGGCTCCTTTGGCCGTCGATTCGGGGGTGATGTCCACGACCTTCACCTGCTCGATCTTCGGGGTGTTCTCCTCGGAGGTGTTGCGGAAGCGGAGCACCCACTCCATGGCGTTGAAATCCGCGAAAGTCTTCACGCGGCACTCGACGGCGAGCCCCGTTGCGGGGTCGGTATAGGTGTAGACGCGCTCGGTGACGTTCCGCTCCGTTGCGGGGAGCGTCTCGGCGGTGTATTTCCAGTTGGCGATCGTCTTGCCCGAGGGCACGCCTCCGTAGACGAACGAGAAGGGCGGCACCTTGCCTTTGGCGAAAGCTCCGGCGACCCATTTTTCACATTCGGCGCCCTTGGCGGGGATGCGCAGGCGCGACTGGGCGGAGGCCTGTACGGCAGTCAGCAGGAGTGTTGCAAGCAGCAGTCTGAATAGGTATTTCATGGCTTATAAAGCGTCAGTTTTTGCGGTATTTTATCAGCAGCGAACTCTTCGGGTTGTCGAGGCGGAGCGTCAGCCCCTCGGTCAGTTCCCGGCCGCTGCGAACGGTCTCGGCCTGCGTGTCGCAGTCCAGGAGGGTATAGGAGGCGTCGGGCGTGAGTCCGCCCAGGCGCACGGTGTATTCCGCGTCGGGAGCGTCCTGGCGGCGGAATGCGACCACGATGCCCGAGTCGTCCGACGGACGGTGCATCTGGTAGGCCAGCCACACGTCGGAACCCGTGAGGTCGCCCGTTCCCGAGAGCGGATAATAATCTTCGTAGTAGTATTCGCGGATGTCGCGGTATTCCCGGATGCGCTGCTGCATGTCGAGGACCGAAACGCCCGGCTCGGTGACTTTCCAGTTGCACTGGAGCGCCGACGAGAGGCTCGAGCGGAACGAATACTGGTCCGGCAGCAGGATGCCCGTGCCGTGTATCGGCAGGAAGAAGTTCAACCCGTAGGTGTGGCACTGGTAGCCGTCGGGGTCGTCGTAGTGGTAGTAGTCGCTGCGCCAGAGGGGTGCGCTGCGGCCGATGGATTCCCAGTCGAGGCGCTTGCCGCCCGAGGCGCAGTTGTCGATCAGCAGCCCGGGGAAGCGGTCCAGCAGGTAATCCCAGAATTTGTAGAGGTTTTCGATATGGCGGATTTCCGTGATGCCGCTGCGTCCGGGCTGGTCGGCGTCGCGCCAGTAGCCGGCCGGGAGCATGTTGAAATCCTGGCGGTAGTAGTCGATTCCGTTCTCTTCGATCAGGTCGCCGTAGTACTTGCAGAGCCAGTCGCACGCTGCGTCGTTGCCCAGGTCGAACAGGTACCACGTCGACTGCTCCGAGCCTTCGGGCCATTCGGTATCGAGCATCCACTCTTTGTGTTCCGTAGCCCACTGCGTACCCTTCACGACACGCTCGGGTTCGAACCAGACCATGAATTTGGCGCCGGTCTCGTGCACGGCGTCCGATACGGGTTTCAACCCCTCGGGGAAGCGTTCCCGGTCGACCGTCCAGTTGCCCGTGGTGTTGGCCCAGCTCTTGCCGTGCTGGAAATCACCGGCCCCGGTGTGCCATCCTGCGTCGAGCCAGAAGACGTCGGGCGTCAGTTCGAACATCGAGTAGCGGCGGACCATGGCGATAGCCCAGTCGGCCGTCAGGCACGAATATTCGCCGCAAGGCTGCGGGTCGCGGTAATTGAAAGCGCTGCAAAGCGGGTAGAAGGGGCTGCCGTCGACCTTGCGCGAATGGTGCGCGAGGACGAGGCGGCGGAAGCGGTTGTGGCCGTTCATACGGTCGCCGCTCCAGAACATCAGGGCGACCGAGGGCGTGCGGATCTGCTCGCCCGGGTAGAGGTATAGATCGGTGTTCAGCATGCCCGCGGCCAGCGTCAGGCGGTTCGGGTCACGCTTCTCGAGGTCAGCGAACCACGTTCCGGTCCAGCCGACAGCGACCATTACGCCCTGCCGCGAAGCCTCGGATTCGAGGTTGAAGAAGGGGAAAGCCTCCTCCGACGAACGTCCTCCGTGGGGTTCGATGTGCAGCGGCTGTTCCGTGCGGAACTCCGCGGTGCGGGGCGCATAGTCGGCCTTCGAAATCTTGTTGCCCTCGGCATAGTGGATTTTCAGCGCTCCGGCAGCGGGGTAGACCATGTCGAAATCCGCGACCTTCACGCGTGTAAGCTGCCCGGAATTCTCTGCCGACGTATTGCGGAAATGCAGCACCCATTCCACGGCCCGGAACCCGGGGTATCCTTTGACGTCGCAGACCACTTCGAGTCCGCTGCGGGGGTCGGTGTAGGTGAACGTGCGCAGGACGACATCCTTGTCCGCCGATGCGGGCGCCGTGCGGCTCCAGCGCCACGAGCGGAGGAACTCCTCCGACGGCTTCTCGTCCAGGATGAACGAGAACGGCGGCAGTTGGCCTTTGGCGAAGCGTCGGTCGATCCAGCGGGCGATGTCGGTCTTGTCGCCTTGCATTTGCAAACGCACCTGCGCTGACGCCGGGATTGCTCCCAGCGCCAGCAACAGGGCACTTGCCAAGGCGATGATGGTACGTCGGTAATTGATTACGGGTTTCATCGTCTGTTTTCAGGGTTTGTAATTCGGTTTTTACTGTTAATAGGTACAGGGATCGCTGCCGCCTTCGTGGGTATGTACCGTGTGCGGAGTCGTATCGCCCCTGCCTTCGTTCCAGTAGGTCCAGCAGACCACTTTGAAACCGTCTTTGAGCGCCTGGACGATCGGGCCGTTCTCGACCCATCCGCCCTCGAAACGGTTGTCTTCGGGGGTCTCCGTGGCATTGCCTCCGGAGAACACTCTCCACCAATACTGTTCTACATCGATGACGCGTTCGCGGCCTTCGGCGTCGGCGGCCGTCGCCCAGGTGATCGAGAAGTCGCTCTTGCCTTTGAGAATATACATATAGGGGAAATACGAGTCGGGACGCGGGCTGTTATATCCGTCGCCCAGGGCGTTGTTCAGCAGGCGGGCCCGTTCGATCTTGTTGCCGTCGAGCCAGAGCTGGCGCAGGCGGCCGCAGTTCGAGATGTCGATCTCTTTGAGCTTGTTGTTCTTCGCGCTGATCGAGTATACGACCAGCATGCGGTCCTTGTCCGAGCTGTCGCCGTTGGCCGTGCCGAGGTTGATGCCTTCGAGCTGGTTGCCGTCGAGTTTCAGTTCGTTCAGGGCGATGCAGTTGCGCAGGTCGATGGTCCCGGTGAGCGACTGCGAGGACAGATACATCTGCGTCACTTTGCAGGCGTGTTCGTCGTCGGTGTAGGTGCCGAAATCGATGCTTGCGATTTTGTTGAGTCCCGATCCTGCGTCGCCCCAGGCGTGCAGCAGCGTGGCGTTGGGGAACTGGGTCATGTCGAGCGATTCGATCGACGAGTTGGCGACATAGACGCGGTTCACGCTCGTCAGGGGGCCGTAGAGATCGGTCAGCGGTTTGATCGACGTAACGCCCGTGGCATAAGTGAGGTCGAGCGTCGCGGCGGTAAATCCGGCGAGGGCGGCATCCTTTTTCCATACCCGGAACTCTTTGGTCTCCTCGTTGTAATCGACGATCTTGCCCGGCATGTAACCGCGGCGGGTGACACCCTCCTCGTTGGCGCGCATGGAGGCGTCAGTGGGAACCACTTCGTCCTCGCCGGTCAGATAATAGCCCAAATGGTAGGGAATGGCTACGAACTGATCGTCGGGGTGCAGATAAGCCTCGGCCTGCTTCGCGCCGCTGCGCAGGACGGTCAGCTTGTAGGAACGGTCGCGCGATGCGGCGGCAGGCAGTTCGAACGTGGCGTTCTGGGCGGTGATATTGGCGACATCGGCTTCGGCGCTGTATTCATCGCCGGCCAGGGCTTCGATCTTCACTTTGTCGCCGGCTTTGAAGCCTGCGGCGGTCATTGTGACGGTGTTGCCCTGAATTGCGCTCAGGTAGGGTATCGTGATGCCTTCGATGGCGGGGGTCGACACGGTCACCTTGCAGGTGGCGACTTTCTCGTCGACGGTCACCGTGATGTCGGTCGTACCTTCGGCCAGGGCCGTCACGGTACCGTCGTCGGCGATGGTGGCGACTGCCTTGTCGCTCGAATCCCAGACGGCTTCCTGGTTGGTAGCGTTCTCGGGATTGATCGTGTAGGTCAGTTTCTCGGTCTTGCCGACGAACAGGGCCAGTTCGGTTTTCGAAAGTTCGATCTTCTCGACACGGATCGGGGCCGGGGTGACAGTAATGGTCGCCTGGCCGTTCTTGCCGCCGCAGAGCGCCAGAATTACAGCCTCGCCTTCGGTAACGCCGGTTACGACGCCCGTCGCTTCATCGACCGTGGCGACATTCTCGTCGCGGGATTTCCATTTTACAGTCTTGTCCGAGGCGTTCTCGGGCAGGATTTCGGCTTTCAGGGTGAGGGTGGTCCCTGCGACGACGCTGCCGGTCGCCGGGGTGACTTTGACTTCGGCGACGGGAATTTTCTCGTCGTCTTTCGTGTCGTCGTCACTACACGAGACGGCGACCATTGCGAATGCCGTCAGGACGGCAATAGCGGAAAAGATTTTTTTCATAATAGGTTGGAATTTAGGGTGTGAGTCTCTTGCGGGATCAGAAACCGAGCTCTTTTTCGAGGGCTTCGATCACGATGTGGATAACTTTGATATGGATTTCCTGAATACGGTCCGAATGGGGTGTGCGGGGAGCCTGAAGCGCCACGTCGGCCGTTTCGGCCAGCCGGGTGGGGCCCTCGGCGGTCAGCGCCACGACCTTCATGCCCAGGCGGCGGGCCGCTTCGGCCGCGGCGACGATGTTCTGCGAGTTGCCGCTGGTCGAGATGGCCAGCAGGACGTCGCCGGGTTTGCCGAACGCCTCGACCCAGCGGACGAAAATATCCCCGAACGAGAAGTCGTTGCCCACGCAGGTCATGTAGGCCGGGTCGTTGATGGCCATGGCCGCCAGCGGGCGGCGGTTTTCGCGGAAACGTCCGGTGAGCTCCTCGGCGAAATGGGTGGCGTCGCACAGCGAGCCGCCGTTGCCGCAGCTCATGATCTTGCAGCCGCTGCGGAGCGCTTCGGCCATCGTGTCCACGATCGCCTCCATCGTCGGGAGGGTCCGGGGCGAGGCGAGGAAATCCGCCAGCGCGTCGTTCGCCTCGCGGAGGCTGTGTTCGATAATCTGCCGTTTCATCTTCATACGTGTTTTATGCGTTGGCGGCCACCGACAGCGCGGCGTAATCGCCGATCGCCTCGCCCAGCGCCGCGGGAACCACGCGGCAGACGCGCCGGGCGTGGGAGAGCGCTTCGCGGGCGATGACATCCTCCATATAAGGTTTTATCAGGCTTTCGTTGCGGGCGTAGATGCTGCCGATGACGATCATCTCGGGGTTGATGAGGTCGATGACGATCGACAGCCCCCTGCCCAGGTAGTGCGCCGAAGTGCGGTAGATTTCCAGCGCCAGGGCGTCGCCTTCCGCGGCGGCCTGTGCCACCAGCCGGGCGTCGATCCTGTCGGGATCGCCCTCGGGGCACCATGCGACCTTTTCGCCCATCTGCAGGCGCTCCTTCACGGCGAACTGCGCCAGTTGGCGGATGCCGCCGCCGCTGCAAAACCCTTCGAACGATCCGCATTTACCGTAGCCCACGGGCCCGAAGTCGCTCAGGCGGATGTGTCCCAGCTCCCCGGCGTTGTCGTTGGTTCCGGTGTAGATGCGTCCGTCGAGGATCAGCCCGGCGCCGAGGCCCGTGCCGAAGGTCAGGAAGATCATGTTCCGGGTGCCCGCCCCGGCGCCGAACTGCCATTCGGCCAGCGCGCAGGCATTGGCGTCGTTGTGGATGGCGGTGCGGATGCCGAACTCCTTTTCGAAGATTCCGACGATGGGGATGTTGTCCCAGCCCGGCAGGTTGGGAGGCGACATCACCACCCCCGTGCGGCTGTCCAGCGGGCCGCCGCAGCTGATGCCGATGGCCCGGGTGTTGCCGGCTTCGAGGCCGTGGCGGCCCATCACGTGGCGGATGCAGGTTTTGAGCTGTTCGATGGTTCGGGCGACGTCGGAGGTGCGGAAACACTCCTTATCGAGGATCGTTACCCGGTTGCCCTCCTGCTGTCCGTAGGTGACGGCGCATTTGGTGCCTCCGATGTCGACGCCGATGATATTCTCTTTCATGTTCGTTGTAGCCATTTTGTGTATTTAGAGATCGTATATTTTCGTTTTGCGGAGCAGTTTGCGGTATTCGTCCAGTTTGAACGGCGCATGGCCGTAGAGGTAATGGTTCGAGAACGACCCCTCGGGCGTCGTGTACTCGATCAGCAGGATGCCCTGGCCTTTCATTTCGGGCAGGCGGGCGATCTCCGCCCGGGCATTTTCCCCGACGGTATAGCTGCCGTTGTAGACCTCGCGTCCCGTGGCTACGTCGCTGACGCGGACCGTGCCCCCGGCGGCGCTGCGCGTGTCGTTGGTGGCGACGAGCGGATGGCTGCCGTCCGCGGCGTCGTTAATCAGCACACAGACGTTGCGCTGCACGTTGCGCAGGAACCAGTAGGCCATTTTGGGCGAGAAATAGTAGTCGACCACGGCGTCCGAGATCACGGGCCATCCGTCGCGGATGTTCCACCACAGGATGCCGGTCTTCGGGGCGAACTTGTTGCCGCGGTAGATTTCGACGAAGAATTTCATCGCCTCGGCCTGCACCGACTGCGACGCGAAGATGAAATCGTCCAACTTGGTCGGCACTTCCCCGAAGAGCAGGCGGACCTGGTTTATCATCAGGTTATTGCGCTCGGGCGTATAGCCCCACTCCTTAAAGATGCGCACGGCCTTGGTGAGCCAGTCCTCGTTCCAGCGGAACTCTTTTTTGTCGGTCCACGGATAGACCGTTTCGGCCGGGAACATCTTTTCGAGGCTCGACCGGTTGGGCATGCCGTGGTAGCCGATCTCGCTGACGAAAAGGCAGTTGGCATTGGTGTAGAACGGGTCTTTGTAGTAGCCGCGGGGACCCCACAGGTGATCTTCGGGCAGCAGGGCGGTGCTGTAACCCTGCTGGCAGACCTCCTCGCTCCAGTAAGGTGACGAGGGGAGGTAGCTGCGCGTGGGGTCGAGTTCGTAGAGCACCATCGGGATCACCTGACGCGATATGACGTCGCGGTTGGGGTCCATGCGGAACGGAGCCAGCAGGCCGATGGTCAGGGTCTGATCGTTTTCGTTGTTGCCCGACCAGAGGGCGATCGAGGGGTGCGAACGGAGCTTCATCACCACGGAGGTAACCTCGCGTTCGATGGCGCGCGAGAACTCCTCGCGCTGCGAGTAGAGCGTGCAGCCCATGCCGAAATCCTGCCATACCATCACGCCGTTCTCGTCGCAGAGTTCGTAGAAGCGGGTATCTTCGTAGACGTTGCCGCCCCAGCAGCGGATCATGTTGCAGTTGAGGTCGGTAACCAGGTCGAACGTGCGGTCGAGCCATTGCGGGTCGCGGCTGTGGAGGGCGTCCATCGGGGTCCAGTTGCTGCCGCGGGCGAAAATCTTCTCGCCGTTGACGATGAAGCAGAAGCGGCCCGGGTTTTCGGGCGTATGGGTCGGCGTGAGGTCGAGTTTCACGGTGCGGATGCCGATGCGGCGGCGGTCGATGTCGAGCGTATTGCCCGCTTCGTCCAGGAGTTTCACCTCGGCGTCGTAGAGCGCCGGTTCACCGTAGCCGCGGGGCCACCAGAAATCGACATCCTGCAACCCGAGCAGGTGCCGCGCCGCATGCGACGTCACCTTGGCGCGGTACATGGCCACTTGTTTGCCGTTGCGGCTCAGTGAAAATTCGGTCGTAATCTTGCCGTCCTGCAGGGCCGTGGGGAGCGTGATCGTGTAGTCCAGGAAGACCATCGCCTGCTTGTTGGGAACGTCGACGGAGGTCGTAAACCAATGCACGTCACGCAGATGTACGGGTTTCAGCACCTCCAGCTCCACGCCGCGCCACAATCCGGCGCTCACCAGCCGCGGCATGATGTCCCAGCCGTAGGTGTGGGGTGCGCGGCGCGAGTAGACCGACTCGACCTGTGCGAAGTTGAAACTGATCGTGGGCGGAATGTACTGGCGGCCTTCGATCACCGACGAACGGATATAAACTTCCAGCGTGTTCTCTTCGCCGGCGGGTTTCAGCGCTCCGGTGACGTCGAAACGGTGCTCGATGAGCATGTTGTCGGCCGATCCGACCTGCCGGCCGTTGACCCAGACGTCGGCATAGCAGTCGATGCCGTTGAAATTGAGCTGGATATGGTCGCCGTCCGCATGTTCGGGCGTGGTGAACGTGCGGCTGTAACGCCACTGGTAACCCTCCCACGGGCGCAGGTCGTAGACGTTGCTGCCGGTTTCGGGCTGTTCGATCAGTCCCGCGGCCAGCAGGTCCAGTTCCACGTTCCCCGGAACGGTGGCGTCGATGGTTTTCATTTCGACTTGCCGGGCATCGGCAGGCGATACGATCGGGGTGTCTCCCTGGGGCCAGTAGTCGAGCCTCCATTTGCCGTCGAGCGAACTTTTCTCGCCGGCCGTCAGACTTCCTGCGGCGAAAAGCAGCGCAAGGGTGGCGGTCAGTTTGGTAAATGTCGTGTTCATATCGGATTTGTCCTTTTCTTGGTTAGTATTCACTTTACTCGATTAAGGTCTGTTGTCGTACGCTGAAAGCCTGCTTTGGGCTTTTCGGACGGCCCCGGACCGCGAAAAGAGCCCTCCCGGGGTCTTTTCGCGGCCGTATGAATGCCGTTACAACAACCTAAACATCTACTTAACCGTTAAAATTCGAATGTAAAATTACCTCTTTTTTTTGAATATCAAAATTTATTGCCTTGTTTTTATTAAAAATCCGCCTGATTTTTTTGGAGACCCGCTTGTTTGCGGATATGGGCCTGTCTTACGGTCGGTTTGTGTCTTTGGGGTTCTGATATTTGAAAATAATTTATTAATTAACCGGTTATTTTCTTAATGTCGACAATATATATAGGTATGATCGAATGTCGATTTTTTTCTGTTTTTTTCCGGCAAAATCGGTAGGTGTTTCAAATTTTTACTTATATTTGTGTTGGATAAACGGGTTTTTGACTGTCGATTGCTTTATCAATTAAGTTGAAAACCCGTGCCGGGTGAGAAGTGAGTGAAGATGTGCCGGAGTGGAATGGGTGCGGTATGGTGCAGACGGGTATGACAGTCCCTGTATTTGTAAATGACTGTTATGCAGTGCGGTATTTGGTTGATGCACACGAGTTGAACCAGCCTCGAATCTGATTTCGGATGATTCGGGTGAAGATGAATCCCCATGGCAGACCGTAAATTTGCCGGTTCATCTTTTTTAAGCCCTGTTTACTTAAACGTTTAAGTAAATTAGGGATTGTACCGTGGCCCGGAGCTGGAAAACGGGCGCAGGAAGCCCGATGCGGGCGTGAGATTTAAAAATACCCAGACGGAACCGCCTCCGGGCGGTCCTGAATAAACTGATACAAAAAACTACAAATTATCGCCTATGAATCATTTTAAACTACCGTGTCAGCAATTCTGTGCCGGAGTGGTCAGGTGGCTCGCGGTCGGCGCGTGGATGATCGCGCTGTGTGTGCCGGGCAGTCTGTTTGCCCAATCGCATGAGATTACCGGCAAGGTGCTCGACGAAAACGACATGCCTGTCGTGGGAGCCAACGTCATCGTCGACGGTACTACCATCGGAACCAACTCCGGGTTGGACGGCTCATTCAAACTCACCGTTTCCCCCCCCCCTCCACAAAACGGTGTCCGTCATGTATTTGGGGTACAAAACCGCCAAACTCGATTTAGGTTCCCGCACTAATTTCACCGTAAAACTCGAACCCGACCGCAAGGTGATCGACGAGGTGGTCGTCGTGGCCTACGGTACCCAGAAAAAGGTCTCCGTGACCGGTTCGGTCGCTTCGGTCGGCAATACCGATCTGAAGCGTGCCCCGGTTTCCAACTTCTCCACGGCGCTGTCCGGCCGTCTGCCGGGTCTGACCGTGACGCAGACATCGGGACAGCCCGGTGCCGAGAAGGTCAATATGAAACTGCGCGGCGTCAGCACCACCGGCGACTCTTCGCCGCTGATCCTGATCGACGGCGTACCCCGTGACGACCTCAGTTCGCTCGATGCCAACGAGGTCGAGAACGTGACCATCCTCAAAGACGCTGCCGCTACGGGCGTGTTCGGTGTCCGCGGCGCCAACGGTGTGATTTATGTCACCACGCGTCGGGGCAGCGTCGGCAAGGCCGCCGTGACCATCACGGCCGATTACGGTTTCCAGCAGATACTGTGGCGCGGCGCCATGAAGATGGATTCGTGGGACTATGCCGCCCTGCTGAACGAGCGTGCCACCAATGAAGGCAAATCCCCCGTTTACAACGACTGGCAGATCGAGCAGTTCCGCAGCGGTGCCAACCCCACGTTCTTCCCCAACCGCGACCCCTACGACGAATATACGCAGATGGGTTCGCAGTGGAAAATCAACGCCAACGTTTCGGGCGGTACCGATCGCCTTCAATATTTCATGAATGCCTCCTATATCGATCAGGGCAGCGTCTTCAAATTCCTGCCCGAATCGACGCGCGGTTATGACCCGAGTTTCTGGCTCAAACGCGTGAGCGTGCGTGCGAACGTGGATTACAAAATCACGGACGATCTGAAATTCAGCCTCAATATCGCTTCTTATCTCAACAAGGTCAACCGAATCGTCTGGGGCGACGGTCTCGGCGGCGAGGGTGATATCAATTTCGACGATGCGGGTTCCACCTATATCCTGGGCGGCCTGAACCGCGTGCCGCCGACGGCTCCCGGTCCCTCGCTTCCGGCCGGAGCGACCGACAAGAACGGCAATCCGCTGCCTGAGGGCGGCTGGGTGCAGGACGGTTCGGGTTACCAGCTCTATCCGCGAATGAACCAGGGCGGTTACATCCGCCAGATGAAGACCTCGGTCAATACCAGCGCTTCGCTCGACTGGGACATGAAGAGGCTGGTGAAGGGGCTGAAATTCCGCGCCATGTTCTCCTACGACCTCTATGCTTCGGGATTTACCAAAGGCATACAGGCCTACAACCGCTATGGTTTCTACCAGGCCAAGAGCGCCGACGAGGAGTCCTACTGGACCTGGGACCATACCGACGTTGCGTTCGACGGTATTCACGCCGATACCGAGGGGTTGAGTTTTCCCGGCGGCGGACGCGGACAGAGCTCCTACTACAAATTCAACACGCAGCTTTCGCTCAATTACGACCAGCTGTTCAACGAGAAGCACGACGTGCATGTCATGGTGCTCGGCCAGCTGGACAACTCGGTCAGCAACTCGGCGGCTTCGCTCTACCTGCCTTACAACATGCTCTACATGTCGGCCCGTGCGACCTATACCTATGACAATCGCTATACGGCCGAGGTCAACGTAGGTGTCAACGGCTCGGAACAATTTGCCAAGGAGAACCGGTGGGGCATTTTCCCCGCAGTTTCCGTGGGCTGGACGGTCAGCGAGGAGAAGTTCTTCAAAGACAATATCGACCGCAAATGGATCGATTTCCTCAAAATCCGCGCATCGTACGGCATCGTGGGTAACGACCGTCTGGGCGAGAGCCGTTTCCTCTATCTGGACGACGTGCGTGTTACCTATAATCAGGGCTATGTGAACAACGGCACCGTCATTCCGTCGCTGGGCCGCGGCAACTACGTCGCTACCTCGATGCTGGGCAACCTCAATCTGAAATGGGAGAAGGCGCGGCAGCAGAACTACGGTCTCGACATTAATTTCCTGAATGGTTTCTCGTTCAATTTCGACTATTTCAGGGAGATGCGTGACGACATCCTCGTCGCCCGCGAGACGGTGCCTCTGGTCCAGGGTCTTCCTTCTTCCGTACTGCCCCGCGTAAACATGGGCAAGGTCGAGAATCACGGCTATGAGATGGTGCTCGGGTGGCAGAAAGCCCTCGGCAAGGATTGGTTCATTACCGTGTCGGGTAACTACAACTTCGCCCGCAACAAGGTCCTCGAAGCCGATGAGGTGCGTTTGCAGACGGGCCGCGGCGGTTATCTCTACCCGTATCGTCAGACCGGTTTCCCGATCGGGCAAACCTGGGTGCTGCAGGTCGATTATAAGGACGGCGCCGGCAACGGCTATATCAATACCGAGGAAGATTTGGCGAAATACAAATCCATGTACGAGCAGGGCGGTTTTGTCAATGCGTTCCTCGGTCAGTGGAAATTCGTCGATCAGAACGGGGACGGACAGATCGACAACAAGGACCAGATCCCTTACGGATATCCTTCCGGAACTCCCGAGATCACCTATGGCGCATCGATGTCGCTGTCGTGGAAGAACCTCGATTTCAGCATGCAGTGGCAGGGTGTGGGACATAAGCAGGGCGTGTATGTCCTGGGTATGTTCGGCAACGGCCACCTGACCGGCGAGTGGGAGACCCATGCCTGGACCAAGGAGCGTTTCGAGCGCGGCGAGAAGATCACCTATCAGGCGCTTCGCTCCGGTTATACGCTGGCCGGCAACGGTGTGAACGACCGCAACGACTATGTGGTCAGCGACATGTCCTACGTCCGCCTGAAAAATCTGGAGATCGGCTATTCGCTTCCGCAGAAGTGGATAAAGAAGATGGGCATCGGCGGAATCCGCCTCGCCGTCTCGGGGCAGAACCTTTGGAGCACCAACAACATGAAGGCGCAGAGCATAGACCCCGAGCAGGACAATGAGAACCAGTACCCGCTGACGCGCAATATCAGTTTCTCCGTACAGCTCAAACTCTAAAACCTCAAAATTTCAGCCATTATGAAAATCATACGATATATCGGCGCTGTGCTGCTGGCGGCTTTTGCGGGTCAGGGCTGTTCGCTCCTCGACACTACGCCGGACGGCCGCGAAACGCTCGACCAGATTTTTGCCGACCACGACAAAACGGCCGCTTACCTGAATACCTGCTACATCTACCTTCCGACGAAGGGTACCTCCTATTATTGGGTCTGCAACGCCCCGACGGCGCTGTCGGACGAGGGGTATCTGGTTTCGGGAACGATCAACGACGCCATTCCCGCCAAGATGTATTCGAGCGGCGGTACGGCCTCTTCGCACCCGATACGCGATTATAAGACCGATGCCCCCGTGGAGGATTATTACAGTATTTACATGCTGCAACTCCGCTATTGCACGACTTTCCTGCAGTATATCGACAAGGCGGGTGTCAATTCCGAAAGCGAGCGTGCCCGCTGGCGCGCCGAAGCGCATACGCTGCGCGCCTACTATATGCTGGAGATGCTCAAATGGTTCGGATCTTTCGCATACGAGCCGAACGGCTATCCCGACGGCTACGACTATTCGACGCTGAAAAAGCGTTCCGTCTGGGAACTGGCCGAACTGATCGACGCCGAATGTACGGCCGCCATCAATACGAACGAGCTGCCGTGGCGGATCGACAACCCGTCCGATGGCAAGCGCATGACCAAGGCGCTGGCCTGGTGCATCAAATCGAAAGCCTATCTGTTCGCCGCCAGCCCGGTACACAGCGAGGATTACTCCGCCGATGTGAAACTGTCGCACTGGAAGACCGCTTTCGACGTGAACCAACAGGCCGTAACGGCGCTCGAATCGAACGGATACGCCCTGAAGACCTCGGTTTCCAACCCCAGGCTTTACACCGGCAAAGCCGCGGCTTACAAGGAACTGTTCACTTCGATCTCGCTGACCTCGGCCGACGACCGGGAGACGATCTATCAGGGCGTCAGCCGGCAGAATTACGTCGACCACAACTATATCGGCGCCCTGAACTGGCCCAACAATACGACCCGCGCCGGCGTCGTGCCGACGCAGGAGATGGTCGATGCCTATGAGGTGCTCAGCGCCGACGGGACCGTGGCCGAGCCGCTGCTCAATCTTTCCGATCCCTATACATCCGCCAAAGCGCCCAACTACAACCAGAAAGCGCTGGACCTGGGGTATAAGGCCGACGATCCCTATGCGGCTCCCCGCGATCCGCGTATGGAGGCCTGCATCATCCGCAACGGCGACCAGATTCTGTGGGGCGGAGAGCTCCGGACCGTGGAGACTTTCGTAGGCGGTGAAAACGGAATCAGCGACGACACCAGCGAAAACCGCTTCACGCGTACCGGATACTATTACCGGAAATACATCGCTCCGGATGTCGATGCGACCGACAACAAGGCCGATGCGGCGCCCTGGAAATTCTTCCGGCTGGCGGAGATCAAACTCAACCTGGCCGAAGCCGCCGCCGAGGCCGGGGAGCTGGGCGTTGCCAAGGCGCAGGTGGATGCCATCCGCAGCCGCGTGGGCATGCCGGCCCTGCCGGACAACCTGTCGCAGGCGGAGATGATCCTGCGCGTAAGGCATGAGCGCATGGTGGAGCTCTGTTACGAAGAGTGCCGTTATTTCGACGTTCGCCGCTGGGCCGAGGCTTTCAACAGTTCGGAACTGTATCAGAAGTACTTCAAAATCCCCTGCGAGAACCTTACCGCCATGTGGATCACGAGGACGAAGAACCCCGACGATACTTACTCTTACACTTACGAGCGCCGGGTGGGGAAACCGCTGGAAAACGCCAGCACGCAGGCGCGCGACGTTCTGCTTCCGATTCCCGAAAACGAGGCGAACAGCCTCTATTCGCTGACGAATGTACGCTGGCAGAATTCCGGTTGGTAATTTTTAACAGGAAACGATTATGAGAATGAAAATCAAATATACAGCTATA
>ERZ1673699.770-NODE-770-length-31533-cov-8.419722_pt1 | contig 31533 bp, 15 predicted proteins | sample MGYA00580229_ERZ1673699 | MGnify/ENA primary metagenome ERZ1673699 (study PRJEB41218, sample SAMN15661785) | gut metagenome | host: Homo sapiens | place: Canada: London | collected 2015-08-20/2019-03-30 | study: EMG produced TPA metagenomics assembly of... | reverse complement strand
AATCCCGACACGTCAACTCCCCAAGGAGTTGACAAAAACATAGGAACACCCCCCCATCATTTTTTCTTCGCCGCACAATCGAACCCCACGTTGGTTACGACCACATCGCGGCTCATTGCAAAGCCATGCCAGAGGAACGTCCCTCAAGGGCAGCCATGCAGCAGCCATTATATAAATGAGCGCATTTCACTCGCGATCGTCCTTGATAACAAATTGATAACGATATGCACAATGAAAATAAGTTCACATAAACGCAACGCAACACATCAAATATGACAGTTTCATATGCCAATTACACACTTTGCATAACATATTTCAACAAAGAATGGAGACGTACAAGCGAACTCATCTGATGCCACCACTCATCGCCTATAAAGCTGGCGTGTCGCGCCACAATAACATCACAGCCGATAAAACGACACCCCGAAGTTGAGACTCATTCAACAATGCGGCCAGCTTAGACACACAACCAACGCTTCGCTTCATAGCACCGAACATTGATTCCAGCACAGTCACGACCATCTTCTTTGAAGGCAATCGTGTTTACGCCCCGGGTTCTAAATAGAAGTGCAACACCTTGTCTAGGGTTGGAAGTGTTCGAAGTTTCTAACTTAAGAAGGTGTTGCACTCATGGGTCAACAGTATTCGCACCTGTCGTCCGAGGAGAGGATCCTGATCGAGAAGCTGCATTGCGAACAGCATCTGAGCGTCCGGAAGATCGCGGAGGAAATCGGTCGGGACAAGTCCACGGTGTCACGCGAGCTGAGGCGCGGCCTGTGGTTCGCGTCCAACGAGAACGGGTCGTACCGTCCCTACCGGCCGAAACGGCTGAAGACCGGGCCGTGGACCTCGGGTCCGTTCTATTCGGCGCTGGCCGCGCAGAGGAAGGCGGACCTGCGCCGGCGCGGATCCCGCAAGCCGCGTCGCATGGACTCGGACCGGCTTCGCGCCTGGGTGCTGGACTCGCTGCGCAGGGGGTGGAGCCCGGAACTGATCGAGGGACGGTTGAAGGCCCAGTACGCCGGCGACCCGTCGATGCGGATCAGCCACGAGTGCCTCTGCCAGTGGATCTACGCCAAGCCGCAGCGGGCGCTGGACCTGCGCCAGTACCTGGCGCGCGGCAGGAAACGCCGGACGAGGAAAAAGGGCAGGAAGGCGAAAGGGCCGCGCATCCCGATGCGCGTGCCCATCGCGGACCGGCCCGAGGCGGTCGGATCCAGGAAGGGGTTCGGCCATTTCGAGTCGGACACGGTGGTCGGTGCCGCGCCGTCGAGGCGCTGCATGAACACGCAGGTGGAGCGCAGGAGCCGCAGGCTGTTCGCCCGGCTCGTCGACGACAAGAGCGCGTCCGCCACGGCCAGGGCCGAATACGAGATCTTCAAGGACATCCCGCCGGCCGCGCGCGTCGACCGCACGTGGGACAACGGCACGGAGGCGAGCCTGCACATGCTGGTGGACGAGGCGCTGGGCATGCTCACGTACTTCGCCGACCCGTACAGTTCCTGGCAGCGTGGCAGCAACGAGAACAGGAACGGCAGGATCCGCCGCTATCTGCCCAAAGGAACCGGGTTCGGGGACTTGGCCCAGGAGGACCTCGACGCGATCGTCGGTGAGATCAACGACACCCCGATGAAGCTCCTCGGCTACAAAACGCCCAACGAGGTATGGGACGAGGAGATCGCCAAGCTACAATCGAAGGCAGCCAGCCCGAACACAAGCGTTGCGCTTACAAATTGAATCCGGCCCGCCGAGGCATTCGCCGACGAACTGCTATAATTGCAGGACCAACAGGGGGTGTTGCACCTCTAAATAGACATCGGGCACACGGTTTGCGCGGTGGTGAGCAGTGAGTGGTGAGTATTGAGCGACGTACGGCGACTCACGTGCGCTCACACAGTGGTGAGCAATCCGCCGAACAACACCACGAGCAGGGCGATGGTTTCAATCACGAAGTACAGAATGAAACTCGCCCAGCTTTTGGTCAGTACGTTCAGCGGCGAGGTCTTCCGGATAATCACCAGCAGACCAACAAACACCAGGGCGTATACGGCGATGCCGATCGCCGCCCCCATAATGCCCAGATTCGCGGCATTTGCCAGACCGGCCTGCTTGCCGTAGACCACGTACGTGGAATACCAGAAGTTGAGATTGAGCATGCTGAGTCCCGCGATGAACTGCTCACAGGCCAGCCCGAGCACGAACACGATCAGCCATGGCCAGGACGGCGAGACGACCACCGCCATCGCCAATCCGACGTACGTGATCACCACGGCCACCCAACCGACCAGTGCGATACCTTGCGGAGACACTCCCCCGAGCACGGCCACAATGGAGTCAGTATTATTCACCGCCAGCGAGCGACCGAACCAGTATGGCGCGATGATGGCGCACAGTACGGCAAGAATAATCAACGCCCAACGCAACGGATGGGAGCGACGGCGCTCGATATCAGCCAAAGACAAATCGGTCTCGGGTATGGAAGCCTCGGGGTGCCTGGAAACCTCGACGGTCTCTACTTTGCCGCCTACGATTTCCGTCGCCTCGTTAGGTTCTTGCTCGTTGGATTCCTGCTCCATGCACCGCCTCGCCGATTACCTGCTTATTGCCATGTATTGCCATGCCGATTATTGCGATGCCTATCTTAGCGTGCGTGTTGGGCAAGTACCTGATGTTCCCTGTGGTTTCGCGCACTGATTGGATACAGACAGGCTACTGCTGTTGCCCGTCTGTATCCGGCGACTTGTCCGCCGCTGTATCCGTCTGTTCCTCAGGCAACGTATTGGCAGCCTGTTCCTTACGCCGCCTGCCGTGCAGCAGGGCCTCGAGCATGTCGACCTGACGCTCCAGTTCGTCGATACGACGTACCTGCTGCGAAATCAGCAAGTCGCGTAGGTCATTGTTCTGCTCTTTGCGGGAGACGGGGAAGATGATGGCGCGACGTTCGGGCGATACGTGGAAATCGGATTCGCTGCCGGTACCAGCCGGAAGTGACGATTCCGCCGAGTCGCGCCAAGCTCTCGCTGCTCGCGCACTCTCCGGAATGTTTGGTGCGCCCGCGGCTCCCGAGCGGAAAAGCTCCGAATCTGAAGCCCCCCCCCCCAGCTTATTTTCCACGCCGGCTTTGGCATTGCCGGAGTTCAGGATTTCGTCTTGCGATTCACGCCAGCGGGCAAGGCAACGTTCGATGCGCTTGTACCCGATTAGAGCCGGATCCAATCCGGCTTCACGGAACATGCGCACGGGTGAGGCACCTTCGTTGTAGTGGACTACACAGTAACGCTTGAAATCATCGGTATAGGTGATGCGCTTCGCCGTGGCTTCCGCCACTGCCGACAACGACTTCAGATACTTGATCTCCTCGGGGCTAAAAGTCCCTCCACCACTGGTCATCCTCATCCCTTACACTCGTTGGAAGGCTCATTGCACACCCCCCTTGATTATGGGGTGAATGCCATAGTTCGGGATAGTAATACTTATAATTCGGACATGCCTAACCCCTAGTAGGGTCGTTTTTATCCCCGTTTAAGTGGAGCCTGAGTAGTGGCTGGACGGCAACTGAACGATAATCGGCCCACGAATGGGGTATACAGGCCCATCCTTCACCTCCCCTACGATTGTGTTCGCTTGGCGATTGTTACCGAGCCTGCGTGAAACGTTTGTTGTGGTGAAACACAAGTTATTTTCGATGCCCGGCCCCATTACATTCAAATCAAAATGCCATACATTGCCCATAAGATTCGGAGATGGTCCACAAGTCATCCGTATGAGATGCCGTCAATATGACAAATGGCCGATCTGAATAATCAGATCGGCCATTGTTATAGCTGCTCAGTTATAAGCAGCAGTCAAGCTCACGCGTTGAGAGCGCGCTTGGTGGAACGGGACTTGACGAACACGGTCACCGCGGCGCCCGCGATCAGCAGGCCGATCACGGAGAACAGCATGGTTCCGGCGGCACCGGTGAGCGGCAGCTGGGTGATGTTCTTGACGTTGGTGACCTGGAAGGTTCCCTTGTTGTCCTTGGACAGGTTCCAGGCATCCTTACCAGCGAAGGTGGCAGCAGCATCTGCGGTTGCACCGGTAGTGATCGTGAACTTGCCAACGAAGGTGCCGTTGTAGCCAGTCGGGACCTTCGTCTCAATCACGGTGTAGGTGGTGTTGAGCTTAAGACCGTTCAGAGTGTACTTACCCTCAGCGTTGGATTGCAGTGTGTCCGTGGCGCCTTCAGGGTAAGTGCCATCAGCATTGGCGGTCGGCAGAGAATACGCACCGTTAGAGCCATTGAACTTAAGCGGAGTCTTCGCTTTGAGCTCGTCAGCGGACAGACCGCTAACATCGCCTTCGTACACTTGGAACTCAGCACCAGTCAGAGCAGCAGCGTTCTTGTCGACTTTCTGCCAAGTCACGGCACCAGCCTTGGTGGTTTCTTCCTTGCTGCTCTTCAGGTCAACAACGCCGGCAGCGGCGAGAACGCCAGTGGCGTTGTTCACGGACGGCGCGGCGCCCGTGATAGCAGTGCCAGCGAGAATCGGAGCATTGCCATTCCACACGAGCTTGTGAGTGTCATTATCTTCGACGACCAGCTTTCCACTCTGGTCGACAATCAAGTACAGACCACCCTCAGCGAAGGTGAAGGTCTGGGTCTTGCCACCGTTAGAAGCCGTCGGGGTAATGTCCGTGACAGCCAGATCCTTAAGCGCGTTCACAAAAGCGGTGGTCTGCGCGGCGGTCAGGGTAGTGTTGCCCAGCCAGGCCCACTCGTTCAGGGAATCACCCTTGGTCTGGTCGTTGTAACCAGCAGCAGCGAAAGCAGCATCCACTGCCTCACCGGAGACCAAACCCTCCAGCTCAACGCCAGTGTTGCCATCAGACACATACTTGGCGAGCTCAACGTACTTGAACATGCGCAGGTTAGCCTGCAGGTCAGCGGTGTCAACCGGCTTGGTGTAGAACTGGTTTGCATCCGTGGCGTTGACTGTGATAGTCGTGCTGGAGATGTTGGCCTCAGCCGCGTTGGCGGTGGTGGCGCCGAAGGCCATGCCACCGAGCAGGGTGGCCGCAGCAGCGGCACCCGCGAAAAGCTTCCTCAACTTCATGAGAAACCCTCTCTTCCTTATTGTGATTGTTTTCTTGCAATCGCGGAGGCTGCAACCCCACAGCGGGGCCTCCGCGATCCGCAAATCCTTATTGTTTTTTTCGGGGAGGGAAGCCTTCATTGACTCCCCTCAGTCCGCCTTCGGCGGCCAGCTCCCCTCAGCGAGAGGAGCCAAAACCACCTCAAGTTTCTTGAAATCAGACCAGCTGACGCTTACGCCAGACCGTGTAGCCCGCAGCAGCCAGCAGGGCCAGCAGGCCCAGGCCACCGCCGAACACCATCCAGTCACGACCAGTCGTGCCACCGGTCAGCGGCAGACTGGAGATAGCCACATACTTGTTCGTGAACTGTGCCGACTCCGTATTCGTTCGGTCGGAATCGTTCTCGCCGTACTCGTAAGAGACAACGGCATCCGTCCTGGAGACCGTGACCTTGACGGTCACCTTATCGTTGTCATACTTCCAACCGGCAGCAGGCTTTTCGGTGTCCTCCGAAGCCTCGAACGTGTAGACCAAATTGTCAGCACCGGTCGGAACCCTGAACTTCAGGTCCCCATTGCCGAAGCCAACCGTCGCGCTCGCGCCGCTAGCAGTCAATTCGTCCTTGGACACAGTCGTAGTCAGTCCATTGTTGGCCAAGCCGGTAACGTCAGCGCACTTACCAGCATTCGCATCCGTGCTATCCACACACTTCAGGTTGAAGCCGAAGTCCGAATTAGCAGCATGTCCCTGCACAACCTTCGTCACCTTGACATCCGAAGCGGGCAAGGTCACGTAAGAAGGCGTGTTGGTTACCGTGAAGGCACCGGATTGTGCGGTCAAACCTTGTAGCTTGAGGTCAGTCTTATCAACCTTGGAGTCATAGCCTTCAACCTTGACCTCGGAAACCGAGTATGTGTGCCCCTCAGGGCCGGCAGGCACCGTGAACTCGTGAGTCCAGTTGCCGGCGGCATTCAGAGTTGCTGAACCGTTGGCATAATCCTCGCCGTCCTGCTTGAGCTGGACCTGCACGGAATCATTCGCGTGATTCTCGTTGTCGTCGGACCAAGTCTTCGTCACCGTAATCTTGGAGACCGGAAGGGTGATGGTCGGCTTCTGCGGGTAGGCGGCGGTCTGCGGATCGCTCGTCGTCGTGCCGCCCTGCGAGGAGGTCACCACGGTCTTGTAGTCGACAGTGGCGCTGGAGTTGTCGTTCGTGTAGAAGTTGTTGTCGCCGGAGGCATTGGCATCGTCCTTGTGGTTCTTAACAGCCTCGTCGAACGCAGCCTGCGTCGGCTTGACATTGAAGCTCACCGTGTAGGTGACGCCGTCCTCAAGCGTGTCGTCGTTGGACGTGACCGGCCAAGACACGGTGCCATCAGCCGCAACCGTCGCCTCCGGGGCGTCAGCCCACGCCGTGGTCTGGCCTTTCCGGGTCTTCGTGTACGTGAAGCCCGCGGGCTCTCCATTCTCGGAGGCGCTGTCGGAGCTCACGACCCAGCTGGACAGCCTGTCGTGAATCGTCACGTCGGCATACTCAGCCGTCTTGGTGATCTCCTGATAAATGGACTCGAAGATGTTGTTCAGCTGGCCGGCATCCGTGGCGGCCTTGTAGTAGCTGCTGGTCTCGGCGCGGTCACCGAGGTTGGCGTTCCAAGACTTTCCCCACAAATGCTCACTGCTCGTTGCAGTGGCATCCGGGTAGTTGCTGGAGATGCCGTGCATGTACTTGTTCAGGTTGCTCGAGGTGTCGCCGGGGTTGGCACCGCTGACGACGCCGATCGAGTAGATGGTCGTCCCGGCGTCCTTCAGGCTCTTCGCCTTGTTCACCGCGGTGGCGGCGACGGTGGGGTCAAACCCGCTGCCGTGGTTCGGCTCGCCGTCGGTGAAGAAGATGACGACCTTCTTCGCGTTGGCGCGAGGCTGATACGTTAGCGCCGCCTGGGCGCGGTTGAAGGCGTAGTCGGCGGAGGTCGCGCCGGACGCGCTCAGGCCGTTAACCGTGCTCGTCAGTCCGGAGACGTCGTACGTCAGGTTGCTGACGATCTGCGTGTAGTTGTAGGAGGACCAGCCTTCGCGGTAAAAGTCATTGCCGACGCTGGTCTTCTCGGTGCCGGCGAACTTCACCAGGGCGATGCGGTTCCGCTGGCTCTGGTCGGTAATCTTCGCGTTCTCGTCGGCCGTCGCATCGATGAAGCCGTTGACCGCGGTCTTGAGCGCGTCGATCTTCTTGGGGCCGCCGCTCAGGTTGTCGGCCATCGAACCGGACACATCCAACACCAGCACGATGTCGAGCGGCTGGTTCGTCACAATCGCGCCCGTACCCGCGCTCTTCGCACCGGTGACGTTCAACGCCACCTTGTACGTGCCGTCTCCATTGGCGGTAACGGTCTTCTCGCGGGCCGGAGCAGACAACGTCGGATCATCCGGCACGCCGTTTGTTCCCTCGGTGGAAAGAGGAGCAGGCGCGCTGGCGGCCGCCTTCTCATCGGTGGTCTGCGATTGTGTCGTGGAGGCATTCCCATCGTCCGCCATGGCGGTCGCGCTCACGCCGGCGACGCCGCCAAGCATCGCTACGGCGGCCACGACGGCCACTAGCCGTTTGCCACTCCTGCCCGCTGCGGTCCCTACCGCTGCGAACCATTCTGCAATTCTCTTCATAACCTTGCCTGTCTCTTACGATCACGTACGCCAAAACCCGGCGTTACGCTTATAAGGCGTTACGGTATTAAGCAAAAAGCACGAATGCGTACACCCGGGTAGAGGGAAATTTTTACCCGACATTGAAAAGAACCTTGGAATTTTTGAAAAGTGGCACCCTCGTCATCCACCCTGCGATAACGCACTTTTCCTTCTCGACGGGGCGTGCCGGTCCCACCATCTGGGAACTGAGGCGGATTTGCCGCCGCTGCGCGGGGGCCGGAGTTACTGACGACCGTCAGTATGCCACTGCTCCGCATGTGTGCAGTATCACATACCGCTACGCATACACGGAGACATACTACATGCAATTTCTGTGAACGCAAACATACGACTCACCAAGGCCGTGTTCTGTTGCGGGCGGTGGTGTTACGGGCAATGTTGTGGGTAGTACCCTAGCCACAAACCTATATAGTGGAGCGGATGACGGGAATCGAACCCGCGTAATCAGTTTGGAAGACTGAGGCTCTACCATTGAGCTACATCCGCGTTAAGCGTCGCTTTTGGCGACTTGAGTTATTATACATATTTCTTCGGGGATGGCAAACGCGTGTGGCTGCAGCAGGACCAGCCAATCTAGTTGATGGATTGCGGCTTTGCCGAGGACTCCCCTCAGTCACCTACGGCGACAGCTCCCCTCAAAGAGGGGAGCTAGAAACCGTCGAAATCACAAATGGATGAGCTGGGACTCGTATGGTTGGAGGTCGACGTCCATCGCGTTCAGAATGCCGTTGCAGGCGTTGAGGTGGGCGTGCTGCGGGTCGGGCGAGAAGTTGAACAGGCCGACCAGCGTCTTGCCTTCGTGCTGACGAATCACAGCGAGCACCGAATCATTGAACGTATCCCACGTGGACACCCAAGCGTCAGGCGCGAAGCAGGGATCGTTGCGCATCGCGCGCAAATCCTCCATGCCCTTCCACAGCTGGTTCTGCAACGTACCGGACTTCTTGCGCAGAGCGGCCTTGGTCCAGTCGAACTTACTACGGTGCAGATTGCGGCTGTCTTCCACGCGATCCGGGTCTTCCTTGTAATCCCAGCCGTTGAGCTGGGCGATTTCGTCGCCGCAGTTGAGCATCGGGAAACCGCGCAGGAAGCTCATGGCGTGGTGCATCATGAGGTCGCGATCCACCGAGGTCTCTAGCAGTGGCTTGTCGTGCGTGATGATGGCCTTTTCGATGCCGCACAGGCTGGCGGTGGTGCCGCAACTGCGGGCGTCGCGCGTGGCTTCGTCGTAGTTGTAGAGTTCGCCCATCGACCAGCTGCCGGGGGTTGCGCCCTCGTAGAAGTGGTACAGGAATTCCTTGTGCTTGAGCGGGTCGATGTCGAGGTAACGCTCCACGTCTTCGTCCAAGCCCCAGCCGATGTCGTCATGGCAGCGCAAATAATTCACGAACCAGCAGTTTTCGGGCAGCGAGTTGAGCTTGTCGATCTGGTTCTTGAGCAGACGCACGTCGCGGCTGGCGAGCGCGCTCCACAGGTTGACCATGATGGAGACGTTGTACAGCATGTGGCACTCGGGGGCCTCGGGCGTACCGAAGTAGGCGGCGAGCTCCTTGGGGGCCATGACCACCTCGCCCTTAAGCACCACGGCCGGGCAGACGCATTCCAAAATGATGCGCAGCATGCGCACGATGGTGTGGACCTGCGGCAGGTTGCGGCAATTGGTGCCAAGCTGCTTCCAGATGTACGGCACGGCGTCGATGCGGAATACCTCGACACCGAGGTTGGCCAGGCGCATCACGCTGCCCATCATGGCTACGAGCACCTTCGGGTTGCGGTAGTTGAGGTCCCACTGGAACGGGTAGAACTGGGTCATCACCCACTTGTTCATCTTCTCATTCCAAGTGAAGTTGCCGGGCGCGGTGTTCGGGAAGACCTGCGGCACATCCCGGTCGTAGCGGTCGGGGATGGTGCGGTCCGGGTAGCAGAAGTAATAGTCCTGATACTCGGGATCGCCGGCTTCGGCTGCCTTGGCCCAGCGGTGGGTGGAGGCGGTGTGGTTCATCACGAAGTCGATGCACAGACTGATGCCGGCGCGGCGCAGCTTCTTGGCCAGCGCGGCGAGGTCTTCGTTGGTGCCGAGCTTCGGGTCCACGGTGTCGAAGTCCTGGACCGCATAGCCACCGTCGTTGTTCGGGTGCGGCATGTCAAGCAGCGGCATCAAGTGCAGGTAGGTGAGCTTCTGCTCCTTCAAGTACGGAATCTTGTCGGCAAGTTTCTTGAGGTCGCCGGCGAACAGGTCGGTGTACATGGTCATGCCGAACATATCGCCGCGCTTGTACCAGCCCGGGTCCTGCTCGCGGGTTTTGTCGAGACGCTTCAAATCGGCGGGACGGTCAGCGTAGGCTGCGGCCATGCTTGCGACGAGTGCGTCGAAGGCGTCGTGATCGTTATATAGGCTCATGAAGAGCTGTTCGAGTTCGTCTTGATGAGCAGCAAGGCGAGCGTTGAACACGGCGCTCGAAGCGGGACGCTTGGCGGTTGCGGACTTGGTCGCCGCTGCCTTGGAGGTACGGGCCGAACGGACGGCAGTCGTCGCCTTAGTCGCTGTGGTTCTGGCCGTACGAGACGTCGTGCGCTTGGTTGCGGTTGTCTTGGTTGCTGTGGAAGTCGTAGCGGTTTTGGCCGCTCGGGTTGATGCTGTCTTGGCAGCCTTCTTCGCCACCTCGGTCTTCTCGACCGATTCCACTGCCTGTGCCGACTGGTTGCTTTGAGCCACCGGCGCTATTCCACAGAAATCGTCACCACCGCGGAGGCAATCGGACCATCGTGGCTCAGGGAAATATGGATATGCGGCATCGACCCCGCACCGAAAGCCGAGCGCTGCGCCGAACGCGCATTCCGCCGCTCCTGCATCACTGCATAAGGCCCGTTATCGGAAGCAGGGGAATAAGCAGAGGAATAGCGAGCGCCTGCAGCCGAATTCGCGTAATCAGTTTGGAAGACTGACGCCGTCCCCTTACCCAGAGACACATGCGGCACACCACGGGAATCATCCAAGATCTCGATTTCAGGCCACGGGAAATTATCAAGCGTGAACGGATAGGGGGCATCGCCAAGATAATCGCACCACGCTTTGAGGAACGCCTCCTTGCCTGCCCACTTGGCGGACAGATGCACGGCCTCGTCATCGTTCTTCAGCCGTGCACGATCCGCCGCCTGACGTACCTCACGAACGGAAAACAGCGAGCGCATGCGCGAGCCGGGTTCAGACAGCTGCTCGGCGAATGCGGCGACGTCAACCACGTCATGACCTAAACCAAATGTGCCCATAGCACCTATTATCAGCCATTCAACACGTTGACAACACATCCAGAATAACGAGGTTCACACGGAACGCGGCATCCACAAACGGAAACCCTCGGCCGCTCCGCAAGCCGAATCCTGAAAGTCAACACCAAGTCAAACTGTTGACTAACGGTGGACACGGCGTAAAATGTCGATATTCCGCCCGACACTCCAATACGTAAATCGATTGACGTCAAACGTTTGACTTTTTAACGCGGTTAACACAATGATCCAATGAAGGATAACTTCACAACAACCAACCACAACCAGCCAATGAAGCCAGCAAGGAGGTAGAACCGTGGTCACGATGAAGCAAATCGCCAACCGCGCCGGCGTTTCCATCTCCACCGTCTCTCTGGTGCTCAACAACCGCGATATCGGCCGCGTCAGCCCCGATGTCGCCGAGCGAGTCCGCGACATCGCCGCCGAACTCGGTTACCTGACCAACCGTCTGGCCAGCGGGCTTCGCACCAGCAGTAGCCGCACCATCGGATTCCCCAGCGACGAAGTGGCCACCACGCCGTTTGCCGGCCGCATGATTGAGGGCGCGCAAGACGCCGCCCGCATGCCCGCGTTCTTCGACAAGCACCCGGATGTCGACGGCTTCTTCTGCTTCAACGACACCCGCGCTTGGGCCATCTACACCGAGGCCACCCGTCGCGGGCTGATTATCGGCAAAGATATCGCGGTGGTTGGCGTCGACAACCACCAGGTTGTGGCCGAAGCGCTGGATCCGCCGCTTTCCACTGTGGAACTGCCGCATTACGAGATGGGCTACTGGGCAGTCGGTAAGCTGGTCTCGCTCATCGAAGGCGAGGCACCCGATCCCTTTCCTCGTGCCGGATACCCGGTCGAGAAGGTTCAGCCGCCGCCACTGAGCGAGCAGTCACCCCAGCTTGAATGCCAGCTGCGCATCAAGCAATCCTGGGTCCGGCCCCGCTCCCAGCGATAGCCTGCCCAAAAATCACGCATCTATCCTACTTGACCCGGTTTCGACTGTATATCGAAGGCGCTATTGCTGTTTTCGTGGGTGGTGGTTCGTTGTTGAACCGTTGCGGGAGTAAGAGACGACGAACCGACATCCACGAAAACAGCAATAGCGTCAAAAAACAATAGGGTCGGGAAGAACACCGTAAATGACGTTCTTCCCGACCCTAATCGCGAGACACTCCCCTCAGCCGGCATTCACCGACCGGGGGGAGCCAGAGAATATCAGGCCTCGTAGTAGCCGTCGGCACCGAGGCGGGCGTCCGGGTTGAGGAGCATCGCCTTTTCGACCTCGTGGTGGTCGTAGCCACGGTGATCCTCGCGGAAGCGACGGTTGTCGATCGGCTCGTAGAGCGCGGCGCGACCCATCATGCCTTCCTCAAGGTGACGCTGGCCGGCAGCCAGGCGGGCGTTGGCACGCTCACGCCAAGCTTCCAGTGCGGCCTCACCATCGGCCTTGGCCACGGCCGCCTCGAAGGCACCCGGATGGACCAGAGCCACGAAGCCGGAAACATGTCCGAAGCCGAGCGAGGTGGCCAGACCGGCCTTGACCGGGCGACCAGCGGTCTCGCGACCGAACTCGTCCTCACCACCGCCGATGCGCAGGGGCTTCCTAACCCAGACCATGTGGTCGTCGCGCTGGAGCTTCGGATCCACGCAGTCGAGCGCCGCGTTCGCCGGAATCACGCCGGACTTGAACAGCTGCGTCAGACCGTTGACCTGGAAGATGCAGGCACCACCCTTGGCGTGGCCGGTAAGCGTCTTCTGCGAGATCACGAACAGCGGGTTGCCGTCGGTGCGGCCGATGGCGTGGGCCAGCGTGTTGTGCAGCTCGGATTCGTTCGGGTCGTTGGCGTTGGTGGACGTGTCGTGCTTGGAGACCACGGCGATGTCGTCGGCTGAGACGCCGAGCTTAGCCAGGTCGTGCACGAGCTTGGAGTCCTTGCCGCCGAGGCCGGCAGCCAGGGCACCGAGGCCCGGAGCCGGGATCGAGGTGTGAGCACCATCCGCGTAGGAGTGGATGAAGCCGACCACGGCCGCAACCGGCAGGCCGAGCTTTTCGGCGATGTCACCGCGGGTCACGAGGATCGTGCCGCCGCCCTGGGATTCCAGGAAGCCGCCACGGCGACGATCGTTCGCGCGGCTGAAGAAGCGCGCGTCGATACCCTTGCCATACATTTCCTCCGAGTTGGCGGTGGCGTTCATGTTGCCGAAACCGATCACGGATTCCACGCCGATGTCGTCGATCGCACCGGTGACCACGAAGTCGGCCTTGCCGAGGGCGATCTTGTCGACGCCCTCTTCAAGGGAGACGGCTGCGGTGGCGCAGGCGGAGACCGGCTGAATCATGTTGCCGTAGCCGCCGATGTAGGACTGCATCACGTGAGCCGCGACCACGTTCGGCAGGGCTTCCTGCAGGATGTCGGTCGGGATCTCGTGGTTGAGGAAGCGGTCGAGGTACAGCTTGCGCATCGACATCATGCCACCGAAGCCGGTGCCCTGGGTCGAAGCCACCAGCGAGGGGTGGATGGACTCGAGGATTTCGGCCGGGGTGAAGCCGGCGCCCAGGTAGGCGTCCACAGTGGTGACGATGTTCCACAGGGCGATCTTGTCGACGTCGCCGACCATCGAGGCGGGAATGCCCCATCGGGTCGGGTCGAAGCCCTTCGGGAACTGGCCGCCGACTGTGCGGGTCATGGTGGCGCGGCGCGGCACGCGGATCATCGAGCCGGCGTGGCGGGTCACGTTCCATTCGCCGGATTCCTCATCCGGGGCGATGGTGGTGTGAGCCTCGTCCAACTTGACGTATTCGGCGGCGACTTCGCGGGTGGGCACAGAGAAGGTGACGTCGTGGTCGAGGAAGACCTCGGCTTCCTCTTCGTCAGCACCGTCCTTGTAGTCGTTGCCCATGCCTTCCTCGAACGGGCGGATGCCGGAGCGGGCCACGACCTCGTCGTGGTAGCGCTCGGCGATGTCCTCTTCGGGCACGAGGTTGCCGTCGGTGTCGTACCAGCCGGGCTTCGGGCTGTCGGCCCAAGTCAGCAGGCCCATGTTCCACGCGAGTTCGAGCACTGCGCCGGCGCTGAGGTCGACGGTGCCGTCCGAGTGGATGCCGAGCTCGGCCTGGGCGCGCGTACGACCGGAGCCCCACGGGCCCAGCTCACCGACGGAAACGATGACGATTTCGTCTTCCGGCTTGGCAGTGACGTTGGTCCAATCGTTCAAGTCGACCGGAGCCTGCTTGGTGACGATCGGTGTGGGCAGCGCCTTGATTTGCTGCCCACGCGAGGAGTCGGACAGTCCAGTGGACTTTCCGGCGACGGAGCCATCCGTTTCCTGAGACGAGGCCGCAGCAGCTTCCTTCTCGGCGTCGGCCATGGCCTCCGCACGCAGGGCCTTGATGTCGATGGGCTCGGAGCCGAGGCCACCGGTCAGGTCCACATCGAGCGGGGCCTTGAGGGCCTGCTCGCGCGATTCGGCAGTGCACAGGTCGAGCAGCTTGGCCGCAATCTGTGCGGTGGAGTAGGTGCGGATGCCGTGACGCTCAACGACGGCGACCAGCGGGTCGTTACCGACCATCAGGCCGGTGCCACGCACCCAGCCGATCTTCGGGTGAGCGAAGGTGACGCGGCTCGACCACACCTTTTCAGCGCGGGCACGGTTGACGATGGCGTCAAAGGCGCTCTTGACTTCGCCGTAGGCACCGTCGCCGCCGAATACGCCGCGGTTCGGGGAACCGGGCAGCACCACGTGGAGCTTGTGCTGCACGTTGGTGTCGGCACCGATGTGGCTGAAGCCGGCGATGGCGCGTTCCACGCCCCACAGCATCAGTCGGACCTGCGATTCGAACAGGTCGCCGGAGTCGGCGAGCGTGCCATGGACCGGCGGAGCGGCGAACGGGAAGAACAGAGTCGGCTCCCACGCGGGCTTCAGAATCGTGGTGGTAGCACCGGAGGTCTTCTTCTGCTCGTGGCCCACCCAGTCGACCAGTGCGTCGACGTCGCGGTAGCTGGAGAGGTTGGCCGGAACCAGCCACAGCTTGGCGTTGCCGGTAGCGTGCTCGCGGTAGGCCTGCTTAGCCCAAGCCTTAATGGACGGCTTGAAGCTGTGCGAGGTGGCCACCACAGTGGCACCGCCTGCGAGCAGGCCTTCGACCACCTGAGCGGCAATCGAGTTCGGGCTCACGCCGGTGACGATGGCGATATCATTCGCGTAACGGGAGGCGTTCTTGTTGGACGCAACCTGTTCGAGGGCCTCGGAGCCGGCCTTCTGGAAGGCGGCCTTGAGTTCTTCGCTCTCCGACTCGTTGGCGAACCACTGGGCTTCGGCGGCGATGGTCTTGCCAAGGCCGATGAAGCTGCCGTTCAAGGCGGCGGGATCGTTGTCGTAGTAGGCGCGGGCGAGGTCTTCACGGGCGGAGGCCCACCGATCATCGAAGAGGATGGCCTTGTTGGCGTCGAAGCGCGGAGCGACCTGCTTGGGCCAGTCGGAGCCAAGTTCGGCTTCAACCGCGGCCACGACGGCGGCGTTCTCGTCCTCGGATTCTTCCGGAGCCGGAGCGGCCACGCCGAGCTCGTTCAGCACGAAGCGGGCGGTGGCGGCGAGCACGCCGTTGGAACCGGTGACCTTCTCGGCGAAGGCGTCGAGCGCGGCGGAATCGACCACAGCGCCACCAGCGGCACCACCGGCGGACGGCAGGGCCACGGCAACACCCTTGAGCTGGGCGACGACCTCAACGGCCGCATCAATCAGCTTGTCGGCTTCCGGCTTGTTCTGCACGGCGGCGGTGGGCAGCTTGGCCAGGTCGCCGCCACGGGAGCTGGCACCCTCGCGAGTGTCGAGCAGCAGTGTGGCGAGCACGCTGGCCACCCAACCTTCACCGAGCTGCCATACGTTGGTCACGCGGTCGCGGATGTACTGCTGCTTGACGCCGGCGGCACCGAACAGCGAGCGCAGGCGGTCGCGCAGCGCCTCGGATAGCACGGCACCGAACGGCTTGTAGTTCGGGGCGGCCTTGTTGACGATTTGGGCGAGCTTGTCGAGCGTCGCTTCAGCAGCACCGTCCACGCTGGCGACTCCCAGCTCGGAACTGATGTCCATGAGCAGCTGGTTGCGGCGAGAAGAGACACCGTTAGTCAGGGTGTCGGTGGTGTCGTTGCTGCCGATCTGGTCGATGCGCACCTTGGCGGAGTAGGCCATGAGCACGCCGATGGCATCGGAAGCCTTGAAGGGCAGGTCGGCGACGGCGGCACCGGACGGCGCGCCGGCCGCGGCCTGCCCTGATTGCAGGCCGCGCGAGGAGTCGGACAGTCCAGTGGACTGTCCGGCGACGGAGCCATCCGTTGTCTGAGCAGCCTCAGTCACGGCATTTGCCGGAGCGGCACCGGAACCGAGCTCGGCAACGGCGGAACCACCGGCAGGAGCGGTTTCGACCGGGGCCGAGGCCGCAGCCTCTTCCGGCTCATCGTCGGGAACCAGCGAATCGGTGTCGGTCATGTAGACGCGGCCTTCATCGCGGCCGACGTTGTAGACGACCGTATCGTTGCCGGCGAACTCGGGCAGATGCAGGGTCTTGGCACCGAGGTTGGCCAGGGTCGGGGCGTTGCCGAGGCCGACTTCGACGTATTCCTCCACGCCGAGGCCGCCCTGTTCGCGCTGACCGAAGAGCAGCGCCTGGGTTTCAATCCAACGCACCGGGGAGGCGAACTGCCAGGAGAGCAGTTCGGTCAAGAGCAGACGGCCGAGCTTCTGGTCGTCATCGGCGTAGGAATCCCACACGGCCGGGTCGTCGAGCGCGGCCTTGATACGCTCGGACGGCACGACTTCGAGGATCTTGGCGGCGAATTCCTTGGTCATCTCGAACGGGGTGGCCACCAGGTTCGGGATGTAGCGGTCCACCAGACGGCCACGGTAGTCGATGTAAGCGGGAAGCAGCGCGTCGAGCTTGTCGCGGAATTCCGGCACGCCCTTGCGCAGCAGTGTGGAGTGGAACGGCACATCGATGCCGGGCACCAGCATGAACGCGGGCTTGCCACCGAATGCGGCCACGCGGCGGGCGGAATCGGCCTTCAGAGCCTTGAGTCCGGCGATCGTACCGGCGATGGCGTACTGCTGGCCGGCGAGGTTGTAGTTCACGATCTCCAGGAATTCGCCGGACGCCTTGGCCACGGATTCCACGTATTCCTTGACGTGCGCGTCGTCCACACCGAACTGGTTCGGGCGCAGGGCACCCATGCGGTAGTTGGAGCGACCCTGTGCGTCACGCTCGATGAGGTGGTGCATGGTGGAACCACGGTGGAACACGAGCTCCAGCACGGTTTCCAGCGGAATCACGTCGGCGAACGCGGACAGCGCGTTGTATTCGCCGAGCGAGTGGCCGGCGAAGTAGGCGGGCCAGATGTCGGCGCCGGCTTCGCGCAGACGAGCGGTCTGGGCGAAGGCCACGGTGGCGAGCGCCACCTGCGTGAACTGCGTCAGGTTGAGCAGGCCTTCGGGGTGGCGATAGGTCACGCCGTTGGCGGTGAGCTCCTTCGGGTTATCGCGCACGAGGCCCAGGATCGAGAAGCCGAGCTTGGAGCGGGTGAGCTTGTCGGCGCGCTCCCACACGTCGCGGGCGGCGGCGGACTTGGCACGCTCGTCCAGAACCATGCCCTGCTTCTGGATGCCCTGGCCGGGGTAGACGAAGGCGGCGCGCGGCGCGCGGACCAGTGCGGTGCCGCGGGAGACGAGCTGGCCGTCGATACGGCAGGTGACTTCGAGGGTCATGCCGCCGTGGCGCACCTTGCCGACGCGCTCGACGGAGATTTCGACGGTGTCGTCAAGCTGAACCATGCCGTACATGTTGTAGGTCCAGCCGGCAATCTCGTAGTGGGCACCCTTCTCGTCCAGCGCCTGCACGGCGTGCTGGGCGGTGGCGGACAGCCACATGCCGTGCACAAGCGGAGCGGCCAAACCGGAGATGCGAGCGCCACGAGTGGAGGTGTGGATCGGGTTGAAGTCGCCGGAAGTGCGGGCGAAGGCGGTCATGTCGTGTGGGGCGACGACCTTCACGCGGCGCAGCAGACGGCGCGGCGTGGGCGCGATCTCCTCGTGCTCGGCGTCGCCGAACTCGGGGGCGTCTGCCGGCAAAGCATCGGAGTAGACGCGGCCGCGAATCGCGAAACGCTCGGTTTCGCGGGCAAGCAGCGTGCCGTCGGCAGCGGTGTGGGTCACGTGGATGGTGACCACGCGGCCGGAGGCGGACTCGAAGTAATCCTCAGCCCAAGACTTCAGGGTGATGGTTTCACCGGTGTGCTTAAGCAGGTCCTCCTCGTTCACCTCAAGTTCGATGAGGTGGTCGAGGTGAACGGCGTTGAGCAGGCCTTCAATCACCGGGTAGCCCTTGACGTACACGGAGCCGAGCGCCGTGTAAATCGCCGGCCAGGCCGGGCCGACCAGCGCATCGGGAGCGATGCGGCTGGGCTGCAGGGTCGTCGGCAGAGCGGCGCCGGTGGCCGCTTCGTGGTCGAAGCCGAGGTTGGCGGAGAGGGTGTAGGCGGCGGTGGCGGTAGCAAACGGACGCTCGTCAGAGGTCTTGCCGTCAAGCTGCGGCATCTCGGTGAGCTTGTCGCCGGTGATGGCGGTGTTGCCGATGCCTGCGGTGGCGGCGAGCATCGCGTAGACGTCCGGAATCAGGCGTTCGCGGTCCACGACCGGCACACGGCCGGGCTCGGTGCCTTCCACGATGAGCGGGATGACGATATCGCGCACGGCGTGCTTGGAGGTGCCGCCGTCCGGGTCGTTGTCCCAGTAGGTGTCGAGGTGGATGTCCAGATCGTACTTGCCGGCCGCGGCGTCAAACGCGCGGATCTCGTAGTACTGGTCGCCCAGGGCGGTGCCGTAGGCGGGGTTGTCGGTGATGTGGCCGACCCAGGAGATGTTCGGGGACTTGCGGATGAAGTCCTCGGCGCTGGTGGCCTCGCCAAGTGCGGCGAAATCGTCGTTCTCAGCGGCATCGGCGGCCTGCTGTTCGTCCTGCACGCGCTTGATGGCGGCGGTTTCGAAGCGGCCGAGGATGTCGGCGATCGGCTCGTCGATGGTGGTGATGCCGGCAACGGAGATCGGGCCGGGGATGGCACGCACGGAATCGGCGGAGTAGCGCTGGTCTTCGGACTGCCAGAGCTGGTCCTGACCCCACCAACGCAGCAGGTCGTTGTCGATGACGGGTACGAACGGCATGGGCTTGGGGTATTCGCGCACGAGCACCGGGAACCAAGCCACGTCGGTCGGGACCACCTTGAGTTCGGCGGTCTGCGGGTAGGCCAGTGCGAGCTTTTCGAGCGCGGGGGCCGGGTCGGCGAGAATGTCGTCGTGGGTCAGCAGGCCAGCGGCAGCTGCCTCTTCAGCAGAAACGCCATCAGCGGCGAACAACTTGGAGGTGAATTCGCCGGAGTCCGTGTCGTTCACACGGGCTTCGATGCGCTGCAGCAGGTGCTGGAAGCGGTCGGCGTAAGTCGGGTCGACCCACGGGAAGGCGAGTTCGGCGAAGCGCTGCGCCCACTCAAGGTAGGTCATGGAGGCCAGGTCGCCGAAGTAAGGCTTGGCGGTCTTGTTCAGGGCTTCGATGATTTCCTTGCGGCGGGAGTCGAGCTCTTCGGGGTGCTTCATGACGCGCACGAGCAGACGGCCGCATTCGGCGGAGTCGTTCTCGAGCTCGTAAATGTCGGCGTGCAGGTGGCTCAGGCCGGAGGACATGCCACCGACGGACTTGCCGGACGGCACCCAGTGGGCGGCCTGCGGGGCGAACACGTCGTCGGACTTGGCGTCGGCCGGAATACCGGGCGTCTTGACGAGCAGCTGCTTGACTTCGGGGCTGGTGTGAGCCTCCTTGGCGGTCATCGCGGCGGTACCGATAAGCACGCCGTCGACCGGCATGTCGGGCAGGCCGTAGGCGTGGGCCCACTGGCCGGAAATGTAGTCGGCCGCGCGTTCGGGGGTGCCGATGCCGCCGCCGGCGACCAGCACGAGGTTGTCGCAGGCGCGCACTTCGGCGTAGGTGGCGGCAAGCAGGTCATCCAGCGCTTCCCAGCTGTGGTGGCCGCCGGCTTCACCGCCCTCGACCTGAACCATGATGGTGGTGGGGGCCACGGCCTTGGCGATGCGCACGACCTGGCGAATCTGGTCCACGGTGCCGGGCTTGAAGCTCACGTACGGCAGGCCGTCCGCCTGCAACGACTCGATCAGGGCCACGGCTTCGTCCAGCTCGGGGATGCCGGCGGAGACGACCACGCCGTCGATCGGCGCGCCGGAAGCACGCTTCTTGGGCACGATGCGGGAGGAGCCGAACTGCAGGTTCCACAGGTAACGGTCCATGAACATCGCGTTGAATTCGACCGTGCGGCCTTCCTCCAGCTCGTCTTCGAGGGCGGCGATGTGGCGGTCGAACACTTCGGCGGTCACCTGGCCGCCGCCGGCGAGCTCGGCCCAGTAGCCGGCGTTGGCCGCTGCGGCCACGATTTCCGGTTCCACGGTGGTGGGGGTCATGCCGGGCAGCAGTACCGGCGGCTTGCCGGTGAGCTTGGAGAACTTGGTGACCAGCTTGGCGCCGGCCGGGGTGTTGATGACGCGCGGGGCGAACGCCTTCCAGTTCTGGGTGCGCTCAGGCTCGCTTTCCAGCGTGGAGAGCGTGGAGCGTTCGGACAGCGTGGTGGCTTCGACCACGCCGATGCCGGTGCCCTGCACCACGTTGCCGATCAGCTTGCCGAGCGTGTTGCCGGGGCCGAGGTCCACGATCCACAGCTTGGACGGGTCGGCGTCGTCGAACAGCGCCTTGACGCGGGCGTTCCAGTCCACGTGGTTCAGGAGCACTTCCTCGGCGAGTGCACGGGTGCGCTTCTGGTCGAAGCCGCAGGCGCCGGCCCAGGCCACGGTCTGTTCGACGGCGTCGGCCATGAGCGGCGAGTGGAAGGGCAGGGTGACCTCAAGGTATTCGAGGGTCGGGTTGAACACGGTGCCGCCGTGGAGCTTCTGCTCGCGCAGCTTGGCCTGATGCTGGTGTTCGCGCTCGGCTTCGAGGGCGAAAGCGGCCAGGTCTTCCGGGTAGCCGGACAGCACGTGGTGGTTGTCGGAGTTGGTGACGGCGATGGAGATCGGGCCGCGAGCGTTGTTGACGCGGGCCACCAGCGCCTCGACCTGGGCGCGGGTGGCGCCCTTGACGGAGAGCATCGGGCTGGCTTCGCCGTACTTGGGGTTCAGGCCCAGTTCGCGCACGCGGCGGGTTCCGGCGGCGCCGATCAGGGCGGCCACGGCCAGAATCTCGTCAAGCGTGGTGCCGGCGGCCTCGATGGAGCCGGCGGCCTCGATGGCGCGGGTCATGTGCACGGCGAGCACGCCCTGGGAGTGGCCGAGCACTGCGAGCGGCTTGGCCTGGGCCACGCTGTAGCCGAGGTGTTCGAGGTCGAGCAGGGCGCCGAGCTGGGTCAGTGCCACGCCTTCCACGGACGCGGTGGCGTCGGCTGCGGCGCCGAGGCGTGCCGGGTTCGGGGCGAAGCCGAACAGGTCGACCGGACGGCCGGTGGTGGCCAGCAGGTCGGCGGCGACCGGGGTGAGCAGTCGGCCGGCTGCGGCGACGTGGCCGCGCAGGGCCTCGTCAAGGCTGGGATCGGTGGTCTGGTCTGCCAGGGCTACCGGCCACGGGGTGGACTGGCCGGCGAAGGCGAGCGCATGGGGCTCGGTGGCTAGGCGATTGAGGAAGAAGGTGGTCATTGCTTTCCTTACTTGTGTTTGGTTGACGTCTTCAAAAATCAGAGGGGCTGGTTGCCGTGGTGTTTGGTGGTGCGCTTGACGCGCCGCTTGGTGGCGAGCGTGGCCAGCGATTCGACAATCACCTCACGGGTCTGTTCGGGGTCGATCATGCCGTCGATCTGCCCGATTTCCAGTGACAGGTTCGCGTTGACGGTGCTGGTCTCGTACTCCTTGATGTACTTGGCCCGCAGCGCATCGACGTCCTGTCCGGAGGCCTTGGCCTTGGCCAGGTCGTGGCGGTGGATGATGTTCACCGCGCCGGCCGCGCCGAGCACCGCGATCTGGGAGGAGGGCCACGCGAAGTTCAGGTCCGCGCCGATGGCCTTGGATCCCATCACGATGTACGCGCCGCCGAACGCCTTGCGCAACACCACGGTCACCATCGGTACCTGTGCGTTGGCGTAGGCGTAGATCACCTTGGCGCCGCGGCGGATGATGCCGGCGTGTTCCTGGTCGGAGCCGGGCTTGTAGCCGGGCACATCCACGAGGGTGACCACGGGCAGGTTGAACGCGTCACACAGACGTACGAATCGGGCGACTTTCTCGGACGAGTCGACGTCCAGGATGCCGGCGAGCACGTTCGGCTGGTTCGCCACGATGCCAACCGGCTTGCCGTCGATGCAGGCGAAGCCGACGAGCGCGGAGGCGCCGAACAGTTCCTGCACCTGCACGAATTCGCCGTAATCGACGATGCAACGAATCACTTCGAGCATGTCGTAAGGCTGACGTTCGTTGGTGGGCACGATGGTGGCAAGTCGCTTGGCGGTCTCGCGTTCGGCGCGGGTGACGGCGTAGGCGTAGACCGGCGGCTTGCTTTCGCTGTTGGACGGCAGGTAGGCGAGCACGGTGCGCGCATAGTCGATGGCGTCGGATTCGTCCTCGCCGAGGTAGTGGGCCACGCCGGACACCCGGTTGTGCACTTCGCCGCCGCCGAGGTCGGCCATGGAGATGGTCTCGCCGGTCGAGGCCTTGACCACGTCCGGTCCGGTGACGAACATGTTCGAGTTCTCACGGGTCATGATGATGAGGTCCGTCAGGGCCGGGCAGTAGACGGCACCGCCGGCGCAGGGGCCGAGAATCAGGCTCAGTTGGGGCACGAAGCCGCTGGCCTCGCAAGTCTTGCGGAAGATGCGACCGTACTGGGTCAGGGCGGCCACGCCCTCCTGGATGCGGGCGCCGCCGGAGTCCACGATGGCCACGATCGGCACTTTGAGGTCGATGGCCATGTCCATCAGTCGGCAGATCTTCTCGCCTTCGGCGGTGCCGAGGGTGCCGCCCTTGACGGAGAAGTCCTGGGCGTAGACGGCCACTTTGCGGCCGTAGACCTGGCCGAAGCCGGTGATGACGGCCGCACCGGCGTTGCCGCCGGCGATATTGCCGCCCTGGAAGCGGCCGATCTCCTCGAACGTGCCGGTGTCGAAGAGCAGGTCGAGGCGTTCGCGCGCGGTTTTCTTGCCTTTGGCGTGCTGCTTGTCGCGGGCGCGCTCTTCGGCGGCGCGGGCCAGTTCGGCGGCCTTGACCACAGCGGTGCGCAGCGGCTGGTGGGCCGAAGGCTGTGCGGCGTTGGCGGCCGAGGCCGCAGCCGCGGCCTTCACGGCCTGCGAATCCATGATGTCAGTCATTGCCACCCTCCTTCTTGGCGTCGGTGGCCTTATCGGCTCCTTCTGACGAGGGAGCTGTCGACGCAGCCGCCTGAGGGAGAGATCCCGGCGCAGCCGCAGCAGCCTTGGCCTTGCCGGCGTTCACGTCCAGCGTGACCAGCGTGTCGCCGGCCTCCACGCCATCGGCCGGGCCAACGAAAATCTTCTTCACTTCGCCGGCGGCCGGCGCGTACACGTAGTTCTCCATCTTCATGGATTCGAGCACCACCAGAAGGTCGCCCTTGGCCACTTGCTGGCCTTCGGACACGTTGATGCGCGTGACCACGGCCTGCATCGGGGAGGCGATGACGCCGGATTTGGCGCCGTCGTTGGCCGCAGCGGCACTGGAGGCCACGTTGTGCAGTCCCGCACCGCGCAACGGCTGGGTGGGTCGCTTGGCACCGCGGGCGCGGGCCGAGCCGGTGATGTTCTCCACGATGTCGAGTGGCACGGTGAGCTTGACGCGGCGGTTGTTCATCTCGATGACGAACGTCTCCGACTTGGACTTGTCGGGCGCGGCCGGGGCAGCGGCACCCGGGGCGGCGGCCAAGGAGGCCGGCTGGCCGGAGGCGGCGGAAGCCGGTGTGCGGTTCAGGTACGTGCGCTCCAGCCACTTGGTGGACACAGCGAACGGGTGGCCATGCTCGGCGGTGAAGTCGTCGTTGCGGAAGATTTCCTTGAACAGCGGAATCGGCGTGGGCACGCCTTCGATCACAAGCTCATCGAGCACGCGGCGCACACGGGCCACGGCGTCGAGACGGTTCTGGGCGGTGACGATGACCTTGCCCATCATCGAATCGAACTTCGGGGAGATGGTGTCGCCCTGTTCCACACCGGTATCGATGCGCACGCCGGGGCCGGCCGGCCACTGGATCTTCTCCAAGGTGCCGGAGCCGGGGGTCAGGTTGGTGGCCGGGTCTTCGCTGGTGATGCGCAGTTCGAAGCTGTGGCCGCGCAGTTCGGGGGCGCGGGTGAGCTCGCCACCGGCGGCGATATTGAGCTGTTCGCGCACCAGGTCGAGGCCGCTGACCTCTTCGGAGACGGTGTGCTCCACCTGCAAGCGCGGGTTGACTTCCAGGAAGTACACCTTGCCGTTCGGGGTCACCATGAATTCGCAGGTGCCCAGGCCCACGTAGCCGACCGTGGTGAACAGGCGGCGGGAGTATTCCTCGAGCGTGCTGATGATTTCCTCGGACAGGAAGGGCGCGGGTGCCTCTTCCACGAGTTTCTGGTTGCGGCGCTGCAGCGAGCAGTCACGGGTGGAGTACACGGTGAAGTTGCCGTGCGAGTCGCGCCCGGACTGGGTCTCGACGTGGCGTGCCTTGTCCACGAACTTCTCGATGAAGTATTCCTTCAGATCGCCGCCTTGCAGCGCGTCGTGGTTCATGTAGAAGCGGCGCAGCTCCTCGTCGTCATGCACCACGGTGATGCCGTGGCCGCCACCGCCATCAGTGCGCTTCATCATGATCGGGTAGCCGTGGGTGTGTGCGAAGTCGAGCAGCGTGCGCACGTCGGTCACCGGTTCGGACAGGCCGGGCACTGGCGGCACTTTGGCGCGTAGGGCCACGCGGCGGGCGGTAATCTTGTCGCCCAAATCCACCAGCGCGGTGTGGTGCGGGCCCACCCAGATGGCACCGGCATCCTCGACCTTCTGCGCGAAGCTCGGCACTTCGGAAAGGAATCCGTAGCCGGGGTGCACGGCATCCGCACCGGTCTTGTGCAGGATGTCAATCAGCAGATCTTCGTTGAGGTACGTGTCCTTGTAGGTGTCGCCGGAGAGCAGGTATGCCTCGTCGGCCATGTCCACATAGCGGCTATTGCGATCCTGTTCGGAGTAGACGGCCACGGTGGAGATACCCATCTCCTTGGCCGTGCGCACCACGCGAAGCGCAATCTCGCCTCGGTTCGCAATCAGCAGTTTTTTGACGATAGAAGCCATAGTGTCAAATTGTGCTCTCTATATAGAGGAGAGGGCAAGCCGCGTTCACACAAAAGCTTTCACGCCCTTTTGTAGGCTACGAACAAACGCGCGCGTAGGTTCCGGCAACGTAACCGTTGGCGCCTGCTATCAAAAACGTTGCAAATCCGCCGATTGCACATCCTTGCGCGCCGGCTCAAGAAGTTGACGTTACGGTTGTGTTCGTCAACTTATGACAAATCGAAATCGACAATTTTGTAAATTGGTACGAAACCGCACGAAATCGAACACCTCTACGATGGCAACCGTAAGTTCGGGGGAAGGCTCATCTGCGGGCGAACGGAAGGTGACCGGACCGGCATCGGTCCATCGCCGCACGATTCGCCCGCACAGGGTCGGATTCATTTGGGACCGTCCACCATATGGACGGTTCGGACTGTCGGGGATACCGCACGACCCGCCGGAACCTCCCCTCATCCATCGCATACCGCCCGCCGTTCACGGCGATATCACGCAACATAGGGGTCATTGATATGCAGACTTCACACACCACCGCATCCGCTGCGGCCACCACATCGCTCGCCCGTCGTATCGTCGCCGCATCCTGGAAGCCGGTGCTGTTCGCCGTGCTGATGTGGCTGTCCGCGGCCGCCGGCGAGATTCCGATTCCGGGCACGCCGGTGCCGATCACGCTGCAAACGTTCGTGGTGATGCTCGCCGGTCTTATGCTGCCGTGGCGTCAGGCCGGTGCCGCCGTCGCCACCTATCTGGCGGCCGGTGCGGTCGGCCTGCCGGTGTTTGCCGGCGGCACCTCCACGCTGGCCCTGGTCGGCCCGAGCGCCGGCTTCCTCTTCGGCTTCCTGCCGGGTGTGGTGGTCATCGCCCTGCTGCGCGGCAAGTCCGACACTTCGTCCTTCGCGGCCGCCGCGCGCACCGCGGGCCGCTACCTGCTGGCCGCGCTGGTCGGCGGCGTCGTGGTGGTGTACGCCTTCGGCTTCGTCATCCAGTCCGCGCTGACCGGTGCGCCGCTCGCCGCCGTGGCCCTGGCCTCCATGGGCTTCGTGGTTGGCGACGCCATCAAGGCCGTGGTGGCCTCTCTGGCCGCCGCCGGCCTGTCCAAGCTCGGTCGCTGACCTGAGCTACTAGCTAGCTACTGGCCGGCTATTACAGCACTCCCACATCGGCGGTGCGGACCGTATGGTCCGTGCCGTCTTGTGTTCTCAGGATCAGTGAGGCGTCTTCGTTGAGGCCGATGGCTTCGCCGGTCAGCGTGGTGCCGTCCGTGAAGTGCGCCTCGACCTGACGGCCGCGCGCCCAGCACACCGCCTTCACCTCCTCGCGCAACGACTCGGCCTGGCCCTTCGGGTCGGCGATGAACTTCACCAACCGCTCGCGGAAGCCCTCGACCTGACGTTCGGCCACCGCATCGCGCATCTCGCCGAACGACGGCAGCCCGGAGACATGCAGCTGCAGCGAGGTCGATTGCGGCGTGGGCAGCCGACAGGCGCCCAAGGCCAGGTTCAGGCCGACGCCGAACACGATGACGACGTCGTCATCGGCATCAGCATCAGTACCGGTACCGGACGACGGCGGAATCACCAGTTCCGAGAGCAGCCCGCCCAGCTTGAGCCCGTGGCAGAACACGTCGTTCGGCCATTTGAGTTCCAGCGAGCAGTCCGGCTGGTTCGGCGCGGCACCGTATTCCTCGATCATGCCGTTCAGGGCGTCCAGCGTGACCAGTCCGGCGATCATCTGCAGCCAGCCATTGACGGATTCGTCGGTGGCGATCGCGCGCGGAATGCGCACGGCATAGGACATCGTCGAGCAACGGCCGGGCTGACTGACCCACTTGTGACCATTGCGCCCACGGCCGGCGGTCTGCCGGTCGGCGGCCACCACGGCCACCGCCAGTTCGCCATCCTGGTGGTCGGGCAACGTCAACGACCCGTCGCCAATCATCTGTACGGCCAGCGCGTTGGTCGAATCGGTTTCGTCCACGGCGACCACATGATCTGCGACGGCTGTAGTTCTGGGTAGCTGCGGCGTTGCAGCTTTCAACGCAATCATCATGGGCACTACGTTACCTCGATTTTGGCGCGATATGCCCGCGTTATTCCATGGAAAAGCGCGCAAAATCAACTATTTTCACCCACATAGCCCATGTTAACGTTCACAACTTCGGAAATTCCGCATTCGCCGACCCCACGCATGCACCCGGCCGTCATATTGGCTTGCGAACAATGGCGATGCCCGGCAGACATCGAATATCAACCGTTGACCTGTGCGGCTACCATATATTGTCATGACGTCACCAGCCACCGCGAAGCTTGCCGCCGTATCCAGCCGCCAGTCCCACCCGCATCTTGCGCGCGCGGGCGCTGCCGCGCGCTGGACACTGGCCGTGCTGGCCGGCCTGTGGCTTGCACTGTGCACGGCGGTCGGCCCGCTGTACTGGGACGAGGAGAACGGCACCCTCGCCCATTGGAACTGGGCCAATACCGCAATATTCGTCGTGTCATTCCTGATATATCTCGGAATCATCACGCTGATGGTACGATTCGCAGCAGGCCAGCGCATACTGCCGAGGGCTATCGGCGAGCGACTACGTCAACATCAGCGGAATAGCGAAACATCACGGCCCGCCGCCGATCAGCAGGCCAGCCAACCAGCCAAGACCCGTCGTACCGTTCGCGCTATCGTCACGTCCACCGTCACTGTTCTGGACCGCTGGATCACACGCGGCACGAACCGGTTCTGGAAGCTTATGCTGGTGTTTTTTGTCGGCTGGCTCTGGGTGCCGACCACTCTGCTGGCCACATTCGGTGCGGACCTCCGCTCACAGATCCGTGAATTCAGCTGGGCCTGGAACCAGTGGACCGGCCTGAAACAGCCCTATATCGGCTTCTTCTCCTTCGTGCCGATGGACATCTACCCCACTGCGCACTACATGTGGCCGTCCGATCCCACGTATCTGACCGACCAGCACAATGTGGTACTCACTGTGTTCTATGGCGCGATGGTCACGTTTGCGAGGCATCTGACCGGCTCAAACGATGCCGGTATCGTGACGTTGGCTGCCCTGCAGACGCTGTTCGCCGTGTTCTGCTGCGCTGCCGCCGCCAATCGATTCCTGAACCGGCCTTGGATAGGAAAAACGGCAACGGATTCCGCCGCTCCCCCACAGGCCGGAGGATTGGCTCGATTCCTGATTCTGCTGTTCTTTATGGTCTGCCCGCTGGCCGTGTTTTCCACTATCTCCATCACCAAATCGCCGCTGTTCGCGTTCTCGTTCGTCTGGTGGTTCAGCGTCTGGTATGAACTCGTCCAGACCTGGCACCCCGCCGGCACCCGCAAACATCCTCAGACCCCTGCCATCGCCACGCCCGTCCACTTGCCGCGTCACAGTTTCATCGCCTTTATCCTGGCCACGTCGGTAATGCTGATTTCCGCGAAATATGCGTGGTACATCATCGCTCTGCAAATCGTGCTGGCTCTGATCGCCGACCGCAAACGCTGGGCGACTTACGTCGTGGCGCTGCTCATCCCCACCGTACTGATTCACGGCGGCATCTCCTTCGCCATCTCCTCTGGTGCGATCATCGGCGGCGATCCAATCGAAAGCCGCGGCGTACAGCTGCAAATGATCGCCCGCGTGGCTCAGCGCAATCCGGACGGTATTTCAGACGAAGCCAAAAAGAACCTCGCGCCCGTCTTCAATCTCGATCAGATGGCCGACGCTTACTCCCAGCAGGATGCCGACCCGGTGAAATCCTCCGGTATTCAGGCCAAGAAGGTCAGCTACAAGTGGCGCACGGTGACGCCCGAGGATATGACCAATTTCAACAAGGCATGGTTCGAAATCGTCAAGGACAATCCGATCATCGCGCTGGATGCGTTGCTGGCCAAATGCTTCGGATACTTCAATGTGAACGATCAGCCGTACGTATCGATGGATTATTACGTGGCCAGCGATTACGTGCAGAAAAACTCCACATGGATCAAGGATTACAACCATGACTGGCGTGAGCACATCGCCGGCTTCACTCGCGTATGGGGCGGTATTCCCGTGCTCGGCTGGCCTACGCACGGCAATTTCTACGTGGTGATGACATTGCTGATCGGCGCGGCCGAGGTGATTCGCCGACGTTGGCTCACCCTCATGACCCATATTCCGCTGCTACTGCTGATGGGCGTGATGATTACCGCGCCGGCCAATAATTTCGAGCGGCACATGTTGCCGGTTGCGTTTGTATTCGGATTCGTGGTGCTGACGTATTGGCGAGAGTCTTTGGCTGAAAGGCAACGCCAATCAGCGACGCTACACTAGTGACTATGTCAGATTTTCTCGAACTTCTTGCTGCCGACGTTGCCGATTCGTCCGGTGCATCCGGTATGCCGGGTGCGCCCGATTCATCCGATTCGGCCGCACCCGGCATCACCGCGACCAACCGCGTACGCACCGTGCTGTTCGAGTGCCTGTTCAATCATCTGGCCGACGAACGAGTGGAGTCCCTGTTCACCATCCTCGGTTTCGAGCATGACTTCGATTGTTACGCCATCGCCGGATACCCTGCCCGGTCCGCCGCACGTACGGCCAAGGAAATCGAGAAAATCGTAGGCGATTTCGGCGGTGTGTGTCTGACCGCCAAGCGCCCGATCGGCAACAGCACCGCCGTAGTGGCGTTGATTCGTCCGGTCGGTGCGGCCACGCCGGAAATCATCTGCAATACCATCGACCCGTCGTTCGCCGCCGATCGGCCAATCGCCTTGGGTCCGCAGCGTACCGGTGCCGATGGCGCGATGCGTTCGATTCAGGCCACGCTTTACTGTCTTCAGGCCGCGCCGGCTCTGGCCGCCACCGTGCAGCCATCGCCGCGCCCGTTACGCACCGACGACGCCCTGCCCGAACGTGCGTTGATCGGCGACGCGGACGCCCGTGACGAACTGGTCCGCGTGGTCTACGGAAGCCTGACAGCAGCAGGCCCGGATGATCCGACGCTGCTCACCGTCTCCACATTCCTGAAGTTCGGCGGTTCGCTCGAGACCACGGCCAAGGAGCTCAACGTACATCCCAATACGATCCGCTACCGTTTGAAGCGCGCCGCCGAATCCACCGGCTGGGATGCCACCGACCCGCGCGAGGCGTACGTGCTGATCACCGCCATCGCGCTGGGTCGTGTGGCCGAAGCGCAGCGGACCGCAGCGTAGTCGGGCAGAAGCATAACCAGCAGAACCGTAGCCGGCAAAGGCCATAGCTGACCGGGCATAACCGTCCAGCCCGACAGCCTAGCGGGCCGAATCAGGCTGCCTGAATCTCGTGTACGCCATCGTGCAGTAACGCGGCCAAGGATTCTTGAGTGGCTAACACTTCGTCCACGAATCCACCGGCGGACAGGCTGGCGATCACGCGACCGGACTCGTTGTCCACAATCGGTACACCAACGGCACCGACACCCAACGTCACATCCTCATCCGACAGTGCATATCCACGTTCGCGAGTCAAGCGAATATCCTCGCGCAACTGTTCCACACTGACCAGCGTGTTCTCGTTATATGCCGGGAACGGCGCTCCTGCAAGATAGCGTTCGGCATCGGCATCCTCGAAATACGCCAAGGCCACGCGGCCGGCCGCGCCAGCATGCAGAGGCAGCACGCGGCCCGGGCGCAGGATCAGCGAATCGATGGCATGACCTTGCGCGCATTCCACGCATACCAATTCAGTGCCGGAGACCACACTGAGGAATGAGGTCATGCCGGTTTGCGCGGTGATGGCATGCATGACCGCAATCGCAGGCTGCCATTCGGTACGAGACGTGCGAGCGGCATCAGCCAATCGCAGCCAGTCCAGTGATAATGAGTAGTTGCCATCCGTATCCGTTACGGCCCACCCCACATCGACCAGTCCATCCAGCACGCGGTATACGGAGGATCGCGGGATATCACAGGCGTCGGCGATATCTGCCGGAGACAGGCCATTCTCCGCCGCCAATGCGTCCATCACACGACTCGCCTTGTCTAAAGCGCGGGTCGGTTCACGTTTGTCTTCCGCCATCGCCGACGTTCCTTCCCCCCCCTGACTTATCCCTGACTCAGGCGGGTTCTAGTGATCGTTGCAACACCTGACCTACCGCAAGGAGGGTCAGG
>ERZ1673699.768-NODE-768-length-31587-cov-7.960580_pt1 | contig 31587 bp, 49 predicted proteins | sample MGYA00580229_ERZ1673699 | MGnify/ENA primary metagenome ERZ1673699 (study PRJEB41218, sample SAMN15661785) | gut metagenome | host: Homo sapiens | place: Canada: London | collected 2015-08-20/2019-03-30 | study: EMG produced TPA metagenomics assembly of... | reverse complement strand
AGGTCAATATCAACTTTTAACACGGTATTTTAGCTGCTGTTTTTCCAAAGTCATCCTCTCACTCATGGATCCGGCGGATGACGCCCACTGCCAGGCCGATGATCTGGAGCTTGTTCATCTCCTCTTTCAGGTAGATGATCGGCTCATATTCCGGGTTCAGCGGCCAGAGCTCCACACGGTCGGGCCTTTTCTTCAGCTTCTTCAGCGTGGCAAAGCCGTCACAGCCGTCCAGCTCCATGACGGCCACGATCTCGTCCGTTTCGGCGTCCTGCTGCTCCCGGATCGCCACCATGTCGCCGTCCTTGATGAACGGCTCCATGGAATCCCCTTGGCAAACAAGGAACATGCTGGCCCGCCATTCCTTTGGGGACTGGTAGTAAGTTTCTATATTCTGCTGCGCAAGGATCGGTGTCCCACAGGCAATCTTGCCCACCACCGGCAGATTCGCCATCTCCGGCATCGGCTCAAACCCCTTCGGGATGGGCCGGGGTGCGGGGGCAGCGGAATGATCGAGCACAATCGGATCAGCAATCTTAATATCCGTACGGCCATACAGATAGTTCATATCCACATTAAACAGGTCAGCGATTGCCTCCATGGTCTCAAACCCCGGCTCTCGCTCCCCACGCTCATACATGTTTACACTGCTCTTGGACAACTCCAACTCGTCCGCAAGCCGCTGCTGTGACCAGCCTTTTTCACGGCGCAGCGATTTCAGCCGCTCTGCAAAAGTTGCCATTTGGCCACCCCCCTATATTATTACAATCAAATAATAGCACATATCGTGCACAAATTCAAGCACAAAAAGTGCACTATCATTTTATGCACATTTTGTGCACTCTGCGAATAGATTTCTTTCTCCATTTTGAGTACAATAAGTGCACAGAAAGGAGGTGACCACCACGGATGGACAGTAAGACAATCGGCCATAAGCTGCGTGCGCTGCGTGGCGAAATGGACGCAAAAACCGTTGCTGATGCGCTTGGAATCAGTACTTCGGCGCTTTTTATGTATGAGCGTGGCGAACGTATTCCCCGCGATCAGATCAAGAAGCGCATCGCCCAGTACTTCGGCCAGAGTGTCGAAGAAATTTTTTTCGCAGAGTGAGTACATATTGTGCTCATTTCAAAGGAGGTGAAAGCGAGATGACCTTTGCACAATTTAAAAAGACCATTCCCCGCATCAAGAAAAAGATGCAGGGATGGCCGTACAAAGCAATCATTATTGACGGACCGCAGGGCCCTACCGGCAAGACCACTGCTGCAAAGCTCCTGCGGGAACAGGGCTTGACAGTCTACGAGGATTGGGAAGTCCTACACGTCACTTTGGATGCTTTGCTGCCAGAATGGCAGGAGAGCGCTGAGAAACGTTAAATGTCCAGTTTACTGCTTCTCTGTTTTCAGTCCGATAACCGGCTTTCAGCATGGCTCCTTTGAATTCTCCATTTGTGAAGTACGAGTTTTCGCCGGGAGCAAGCTGAACCAGATGTTTCAGTGCACCGGAGCCACTTTTCGGATTGATGGACTGGATAGGATTTAGATTCTTCCGAATCCAGTCCAAAAGCAGCTCCTGTCGTTCTGTGGGCAATGCTTCAAACTCATAGGAATCGTCTGCCACAATTACACCTCCTTCCTGCTTTTCTCCATTTTACCGCAGGAGCGAGGTGCACACAAGGAGGTGAAGAAGATGGAGAACCACAAAAAGCCCAGCTGGAAAGAACGGCTTTCCAACTGGACAACGGCAGAGTTGATGAGACTTGCACTTTTCTTCCAGTGCATCGCACTGGTTTTTCAAATTGCCGCACTCATCCTAACAATTGTAAGATTAGCGTTATGAGCGCAGCCAAAAAGGACGCACCGCCAAAAATCGCGGCCGCAAGGGAAACCTTATAGCTTTTGAGAGCGAGCTCTCTATTCTTCTTGTTTTCCTCGGCTTGCTCTTTTTGGTCAGCTTCCATCATCTCTAACATTTTGCGAATATCTTCCGCGGAACCAAGTTGGGCGTTTGCCAATTTTTCCTTGCGAGCAATCGAATTTTGTATCATTCGATTTTCTTGCTCTTGTTGTTCCGCAAACTGCCTCATGACATCATGAACCTGCCAGGCACTGTTAAGATTATCGTAAAGACCCATACAACACGCCTCCCTTCCTCTTAAGTATACCGCAGAAGGGAGCCACCCACAAGGAGGCCAAACCCACATGAACGACTTAACCACATTCTCAAACCCCGAGTTCGGGCAGGTGCGCACCGTGGAGATCAACGGCACGCCCTGGCTGGTCGGCAAGGACGTTGCCGTGGCGCTTGGGTACAAAAATCCCCAGCGGGCCATCCGTGACCACGTTGATACCGAAGATCAAGGGGTGACCAAAACGGTCACCCCCTCCGGTGAACAGGAGATGCTCATCATCAACGAATCCGGCCTGTACAGCCTGATTTTGAGCAGCAAGATGCCCAAGGCCAAGGCCTTCAAGCACTGGGTCACCAGCGAGGTATTGCCCGCCATCCACAAGACCGGCGCATACGAGAGCTTCCAGGCCAAGCAGCACATTGAGCAGTTGGAAGCCACCAACACCCGGCTGAACGCCGCCATTCAGGCGGTGAGCGAAGCCAAGGCCGCCCTGGCCAACGTCACGGCCATGCGTGACGACTTCATCAAAGACCGGGACGATTTCAAGGAACACTTCCAAAAATGGAAGTCCCTGTACGGCGGTGCCTGCGACCGGCTGCGCAGAGCGGAGAACCTTGTGCAGCAGGCGCAGGGCGAGCTGAACAGCCGCATTGACCAGCTGAACATCGTGGCCTTTGGCCTGCCGGGCTTTGACGAGATCATGCAGACGGCGATGGAGATTGCCCTGCCGGACAAGAAGGAGGAATGATCTATGGAAAAGACCCCGTTCCCCACCACGCTGGACGAGCTGGAGACCTACCCCCAGCAGACCCTGACCGCCGAACAGGTGGCGCAGTTTCTGGGCTGCAGCGTGCAGTCCATCCGCAGCCAGGCACAGATCGACGCCGGAGCCTTGGGCTTCCCGGTGATCCTGTACGGCAGTACCATCCGCATCCCGCGGCTTGGCTTTATCTACTTCATGCGCTATGGCCGCACCAGCGTCCAGAAGCGCAGCTACAAGTAAGGAGGACATCATGACAACCACCATCATCCCCGCCAGAGAGCGGGCGCAGGCCCCCATCGGCCTGCCGTACATTGCGCCGCTGATGGCGCGCGCCTGGTTCCGGTGCGACATCACCGCCGGGTCCGGCATCTACAAGCTGGGCCGTGACGTGGCCAAGCTCAAATCCGTGCCCATCCAGATCTTTGCCAATGGCGAGTGGCACACCGTCGTGGGCTGGGACACCGATAAGTGCTACCCCTCGTGGCAGCGTGGACTGAATCTGGAGGAGGAAGAGGCATGAAGATCAAATCCACCGTTTTGCATGTGCTGGCCGTCGCCTGCATGGGCGTGGGCCTGCTGTACGGCATGGGCATTGAGGGCGGTGCCCAGCTGGGCCAGCCCGTCTCGGACGGCGAGTTTATCACCGCCATGGTGCTCATTCTGGCTGCCCTTGCCCTGATGCGCATCAGCTTTGCCGTGCAGGACGCCGAGGAGCAGGCCCGCCGGAAAGTCCACAAGGAGCCCCAGAATACCGTGAAGAGCCGGAAGAAGGTGGGCTGATGCTGAAAAAGAAGCTCATCAACCTGCTGTACACTCTGGCGCTCTACGCAAAGGACAAGCTGCTGGACGCCGAAATTTGGGCGCTTAAGTGCACTGTCCGGACGCTTGAGGCACAGGGCAGAATCCTCGACCGTGTCCTTAAGCTCACAAAGGAGGCCGACGCATGACCGCCAAGGAGTACGTCGAGAGCCTGCAGCAGAAGTACGGGCAGCTCTGCCAGCAAGACAGCAATGCTATGACAACGACCCGCTGGGCGTCTGAGCTTTACAAGCTCGAAGCACGAATTGAGGTCTATGTTCTTGTGCTTGAGGACTTGGAAGGTGTGCTGCGGCTCATGGAGGACATCCCCCATTGCTGACTTTGTCAACAATGCCTTTTGGTATACGGTCTGGGACGCCAAGAGCGGCGACCTGCTGGCCAGTGGCACGGCCGCCATGTATGCCCGGCGGCTGGGCTACGCCAGCGCAAATTCTTTTGCCGCTTCCGTCTGCCACTGGCTCAAGGACGGCAGGCAGCACGTCAAGTACATTTGCCAGCGGGAGCTCATCCCGCGCAGCGAAGTGGACAGCCTGCCCCGCAAAAAAAGAGTAACTGGAGGGAGAAAATGAAAATACTTATTGCCTGCGAAGAATCGCAGGAAGTGTGCAAGGCTTTCCGTGTCCGTGGGCATGAGGCTTACTCGTGCGACCTGATTGAGCCGTCCGGCGGGCATCCTGAGTGGCACATCTTGGGAGACTGCTTAAAGGCCATTGAGGGGGGCAGGTCGTGACCATGGACGGAATCGCGCATGATGTGCCCCGCTGGGATATGATTATCGCATTTGTCCCCTGCACAAAGACGAGCAACGCGGGAGCGAGACACCTGTACAAGGGAGGAAAGCTCAATCTTTCCCGGTATTACGAGGGGCTGTGTGGCAAGGCACTTTTCCTCGCCGTATGGGCGGCAGACTGCGAAAAGGTAGTGATTGAAAATCCTACTCCCAGCAAGATTTTTGACTATCCGAAGCCTACGCAGGCAATCCAGCCCTATGAATATGGGCATCCCTACAGCAAGAAAACGCTGCTGTGGGAGCGCGGCGTGCCGCCGCTGCACCCAACAAATATCGTAGAGCCTACCGCCACGTGGTGCCCGTCTGGCTCCTACTCGCATAAGCATGGTGAGCAGCACAAGGGGATGTTTACCACGGACCGGGCAAGGAACCGCGCAAAGACCTTTCCGGGTGTTGCAAAGGCGATGTCTGAACAATGGGGCTGAGAGATTCAACACAAAAAGGCCCGCCCGTGTTCGCAGCACGGACGAGCCCAGGGGGGTGATAGGTATGGACAACGCTATCACCCCGAAGAATAACACACTTTGGAGGTTTTTACAAGAAAATGCTGACAGAAAAGCAGAAAAGTCTGCTGCAGTACATCAAGAATGTGCCCGAATGGCACTCCGGCCTGATTTATGAGCAGCTGGCCGCACTGAACAAAGCGGCCGCAGCACTCTCCATGGCCGCAAGTAACCTGGAACGTGGCTTTGCCGACGGAGTCCTGCGCCCGGATCGGTATTATATCTCAGATCCGGACTACCAGAAGGACTGCCGCACCGAGATTCTCGGCCGACCCGCAAGAGAATTGGGCCAGGCACTGGCGGCACTGGAGATCCTCGGCGTTTTGTCGGACGCACGCTCCATGGATTTCCAGCACGACGTCCGGTTTTTGCACGATCTTACCTACATCGAACTGGAAAAGCTCTGCGTCAAACATGGTTATACAACGGAGGAACCACAATGAAAGGTATTTTGATCGAGCCGGGCAAGTCCCCGGAAGTCACCTCTCTGCCGGACACCCTACAGGGCATCGAGGCCCGTCTGCAGTGCCCCTGTGAGCAGAAAGTTTTGCCCCGCACGCCGGCAGTGCTGGTGTACGGCATCCTCGGCAAGGGGCTGAACCGCATCTACCGCGGGCAGAACATCTACGGCACCATCCTGTGCTACGGCTGGAAGAACAACAGCCTCGTGCCCATGAGCAAAGACCTGCAGGCCGAGATGCTCGACCGGCTCAAGGAAACGGAGGTGAAGGGATGAGCACCTATATCTGTAAGTGTGGGCAGAGAGTTCAGAAATCCAGCAGCGCTGACAATACCGGCAACAGTCTGAAAGGGTACGGCCCGGGCCATGAATGCTATGGCTGTCCCTACGCTATGCCGTTTGGCGGTAACGAGTGGAACGAGACTGCCAAACGTTTCGTGCAGGATATTAAGGGCTACGAGTGCCGGATGAGTAGAACGCTCTCATATGGCTCCCTCTTCATCGGCTCGACCAAAGACAAATGCACCTGCTCTGTGTTCAGCCTGGATTTCGACTTTCTGGAACAGATCAGTGCATGGGTCAAAGATACTTTCCCTCAAGGCGAACTCACGGGTGGCTTTTCTCGAGACGAGATTCGCCCCACTGATTACTCCCACAATGGCCGCTACTGCTGTACATTCGTCTGCGCTGCCAACAAAAAGGGCATTTCTGCCAAAGCGGCTCTATTGGCTCGGTTTTTCAATCCGGATGGAAGCCGCAAGGGCATGACACCGCAGCAGGAAATGGAAAAGATTCTTACTGACATCAAAAAAGCAAAGGAGATTCTCTCATGTGCACCTGTCCAGAATGCGGATGCTGCTGTGACTACGGCAGAGACTGCTGCCCCGAATGCCGCAACGGAAACGTTGACCACCTCGGAGAGCGAGGAGGATGCAAGCGCATTGACCCCCGTGACATCCCTGCAGAACTGCGAATCGGCCCCTGCCGCATCGGCGGACGGTTCTTCTGTATCGACAGCTGGTGCCATGCAGGACAAGCCCCTGACTTTCATTCGGGAGGACAAGTGCCCGGGGTTTGATTATTCCGGCCTGCCTGAGCAGACCGTGGCGACCCTGCATCTTGCAGAAAACGGATATCTTCACGGCAAGAAACTGGCCGAAAAGGGTCTTGTTTACATGGGTGACAACATCGCACTGGCACACGATGCGCTGTGCGGAGTTGTCGCACAATGCGACAACTCTGGTGATGGAGCTTGTCGCAATTTGCGACGAGCTCACAACAACCAGCACAGTGATGACACGTTCCGGGCGTGGTGCGTGTCCATCGGCATCACCAAAGATACCGCTTACCGGCTGTTACAGGTGGCCGCCCTGATGGACCACAGCAGCCCCCGCCAGCAGAAGGTGCTGAAAGAGTTATCTCCGTCTCTGCTGTATGCCGTGGCGAAGCCCAACGCCCCCGCAGAGCTGGTGACACAGGTCAAGAGCGGTGATATCACAACGCACAAGCAGTATCAGGAAGCCCTTGCCCAGATCAAGGCCGAGAAAGAGCGGGCCGATGCTGCCGAGGCTGAGCGGGACAAGCTGCTGGGTGCCCAGAATCGGGCTGCTTGGGCGGAAAGCCACATCCAAGATGTCGAAGCCCAGCGGGATGCCGCCCTTGCGGACGTGCAGGGCCTGACCGAGCAGAACGCCCAGCTGAAAGAGCGCGCCGACTCTGCCGAAGCCCGGGAAGAAGAAGCATGGAAGATGCAGAGCAAGGCCGAGGCCCGCGCCCACAAAGCCGAGGACGCCCTGAAAAAGCAGCCCATCACCGGAGTTGTGGACAAGGACGAAGTGAAGCGGCAGGCGGAGGCTCTGTCCCGCAACGCCGTGCAGGAAGCCCGGCAGCAGGCCGCCGAAGCGCAGGCACGGCTGCGGCAGTATCAGGAGGACGCCGAAGGGCTGCTTGCCCCGGCACAGGCCTGTGCCCAGCAGGCGCAGTTCATTGCGGACAGCGTGCGGGCCATGTACCTGAACTGGTTTGGCAGCGCCGTTGCCGCCGACGCTTCGCTGGCCCAGATGGGCACCCCTTTGTATGCCGTCTGCGGGGAGATCATGTCCTCGCTGGAAGAAGAAAACACCATCAACCCCACTGCCGCCGGCAGTGAAGAGGACGCGGAACGGGAGGCGTTGTTTGAATGAAATTCGATTACAAAGCATTGATCCGGCTCATGAAAAAGAGCTACAAGGGCGGCGGCATCAAGATCATCCGCACCGAGCGGGAGCTCCGGGACTGCTTTTTCCTGTCCGGTGCCGGCTGGGCCCTGCTGATCCCCAAGGAAAAGTGCCCCGGCGAGGTCACCGGCCAGATCGTCACCTGGCTGGCCGACCTGCCCCGCATCGGGTATGCCGCCTGGGTGGTGAAGGGCTTTGACCCAAAGCCCCTTGAACCCGCAGAGCGGGACCTTGCTATTGCGGACTGCACCGCCCTGACCTACAATCTGGGCATGAAGCCCCTGCCCCTGCGCACCGAGACCGAATTCCTGGTGCAGCTGGGCAATTTTGAGACTGCCGCCTTTGATCTGGACGCCTTTGCCGTGGTGGCCGGCGGGGCAAACCTGGGTGCCTTTGACCCCGGCGTGATTTTAGCCCGCTGGACGGATGAGGACACCGAGGCATGGTTCTGGATCTGGAACGATATCACCAACGTGCCCGAGATTGCCCGCACGGCGGCAACCGCCTGCCGCGTCTGGCACACGGAAAAGGAGAATTGACATGGTAGAAGTAACTGTCGCCACCCGAGAAAAATCCAAGCTCCGCATTGCGCTGGCCGGCGTGTCCGGCGGCGGCAAAACGCTGGGCGCCCTGCTGCTGGCCTCCGGCATGACCGGCGGGGATTTCAAGAAGATCTGCCTCATTGATACTGAGCACAAGCGCGGCCAGCTGTACGCCAACCGTTCGGATCTGGGCATCGGGGCCTTTTATTACATCGAGCTCACTCCGCCGTACTCCCCGGCCCACTACAAGGAGGCTGTGGACGCCGCCGTACGCACCGTCGGGCCGGAGGGCGTGGTCATCGTGGACAGCCTGTCCCATGCCTGGAACAGCTCCGGCGGTGTGCTGGAGATCAAGGCCGGCATTGCCGCCCAGCCCAACAAGAACAGCTATACCGCCTGGGACGAGGCCGGCCGCATCCAGAACGATTTCATCAACTACCTGCTGTCGGTCAACTGCCACACCATCTGCACCCTGCGGGTCAAGCAGGATTATGTGCTCACCGAGAACGACCGCGGCAAGCAGGTGCCGGTGAAGGTGGGCATGGCCCCCGTGCAGCGGGACGATGTGGAGTATGAGTTCGACCTGATGCTGAACATCGGCCGTGACCACATTGCCACCGCCAGCAAGGACGTGACCTTTCTGGACGGCCTGAACACGGTCATCACGCCGGAGCTGGGCAAGCAGCTGGCCGACTGGGCCAACGAGGGCAAAGAGCCGGTGCGCTGCGAAGCCTGCGGGCATCTGGTGTCTGCCACCGGCAAAATGACCCTTGCCCAGCTGGCAGAGTTCACCCGCAAGACCTACGGCAAGTGCCTGTGTGCCGCCTGCGCCAAAAAGGCCGAGCTGGCCCGCCGTGCCGCCGAGAAGGACAAGGAGGCCGCCTATGAAGCCCAGTGACGCCCGTGTCCGGCAGAAAAAGGACCAGCTGCAACAGGCCCGCAACGCCCGGGGCAAAAGCTGGCAGGACGATCTGCTGGCGGTGCTGGGCGGCATCCCGCAGGCATGGGCAAGGCTCTGGCCCGCCGACTGGGGCGGCCAGCCCTATGACATCGAGGCCACCATCGACGGCCGCAGCTGGGGCATTGAGTGCAAGCACATTGCCAAAGGGAACCTGCCCTTTTCGGCCTTCCGCCCCAACGAGGTGGAGAACCTCTCCCGCAAGGAGGACGCCGGCGGCATTGCCGTGGTGGCCGTGCGGCGGGACGCCCCTGCCGTGGACTGCTTCTTCCCGTGGTACTACATCCGGGACGCCATCGAGAGCGGCGAACGCGGCAGTGTGAAGCTGGAGGGCCTGCCCACAGACCTGCTGAACGTGCTGGAGGTGGTGCACCCGTGATCTACACCCTAGATGGAGAGCTGCACCTCTCCGATGTGCCCACCCCGCTGCTGCACCAGCTGATCCGGGAGCTGACCGTGCCGAACCCCCGCTACGAGAACGCCCTGCGGCTGGGCCGCCCGGCCTGGAACATTCCCAGGACCATCATGCTGTACGAGATCAAGGGCAACGCCCTCACGCTGCCCCGGGGCATGGCCGAGGAAGTCTGGCGGCAGCGCCCGGCAGGCACCGTGTCCAAAGACAGGACCCTGCGGGGCGAGCCCTGCGCCTTTGAAAAGGCCGGCTTTACCCTGCGGGACTACCAGAAGCAGGCCGTGGACGCCGCCCTTGCCTGCAAATGGTGTCAGGGCGTGCTGGTGGCCCCCTGCGGGGCCGGCAAGACCGAGATCGGCATGGCGCTCATCGCCCGGCTGGGGCGGCCATCCCTCTGGATCACCCACACGCTGGATCTGGCCCAGCAGGCCAAGGAGCGTGCCCAGCTGCGCCTTGGTCTGGACGACCGGGAAGTGGCCGTGATCTCCGGCAAGAGCAAGCGCCTGGGCACCAAACTCACCATTGCCACCGTGCAGAGTTTGTACCGCATGGAGCTGGACGAGCTGTCCCGCACCGTGGGCGTGGTGATCGTGGACGAGTGCCACCATGTGGTCAACAACCCGGAATCCGCCAGCATGTTTGCCGCGGGGCTGCGGTGCCTGCCCGCCCGGTGGCGGTTCGGCCTGACTGCCAGCGACCAGCGCAGTGACGGCCTGAGTGAGACCATCTTTCAGGTGCTGGGCCCAAGGGTGGCGGTCATCGACCCCGGCCAGCTGGAACAGATCACCATCACGCCCCGGGTGGAGACCGTGCCCACCGCCTTCGTGTACACGCCCCGGGCCAACGAGAGCCCCATCGACTATGTGCGCCTGATGCACCACATGGCAGCGGACGAGGCCCGGATGCACACGGTGGAAACGGTGCTGGACCGTGCCATCACCGAGGGCACCAGCTGGCTGGTGCTGGCCGCCTCGCTGGCCGTGCTGGAACGGCTGCACCGGTACGCGCTGGACCTGGGCCTTGCGGCAGAGTTCGTCTGCGGCAGCACCAAAAAGGCTGACCGCCAGCAGGCCCTTGCCCGCATGAAGAACGGGCAGGCGCGCATCCTGTTTGCCACCTACCAGCTGGCCAAGGAAGGACTGGACATCCCCCGGCTGGACCGGCTGGTGCTGGCAACGCCCACCCGCAACAAGGTGATCGTGCAGCAGAGCATTGGCCGCATCCAGCGCCCGGCCCCCGGCAAGACCGAGGCGCTGGTGCTGGACATCGTGGACGAAAAGACGCCCCAGCTCCTGACGCAGTACAAGCAGCGCCGGAGCCTTTATAAAAAGATGAACATCACAGAAAAGGAGTAACTACTTATGAGCGAACTGAACTATGCAAGCACCCTTGCCGCACTGGACAACGAATTTGCCTCGGCCAGCGCCAGCACCGGCTCCGGCAGCGTGCCGGTGGGCCGTTACAACGCCATGATCAAGGAGGCCAAGATCGTGGCCCGCACGGGCGGCGGCCTTGCCCTGAGCGTGTCCTTTGTTGTGACCGAGGGCGAGTACAAGGGCCGCTATGCCTTTACCAGCTACGGCCTGCACAAGAACGGCCTGCCCTACTTCAAGGGCTTTTTGCAGACCATCCAGCTGCCCCTCGAACGCCTGAGCGAACTGGAGCAGATCCTGCCGCAGTTCACGGGCCGCCGCTGCGCCATCAATGTGCAGACCGACAAACAGAACCCCCAGTACACCAGCACCTATGTAGACAAATATCTGGGCATGGGCGACATCCACGAGGTGCTGGGCGCATCCGCTCCGGCAGCCGACGCGGACGGCTTTACCCCCGCCGACGATGACGGCGACATGCCCTTTTAACCGGAGGTGCTCATGCTCGAACAGTTCCCGCAACCCTTGAAAGAGGCGCGCCGCTGGGTCTGTTTTGATGCTGCCAAAACTCCCATCAACCCCGCCACCGGCAAGAACGCCATGCCCAACGAGCCCTCCACCTGGGGCACGCTGGCAGCGGCACAGGCCGCGGTCACCCGCTATGGCCTGCGCGGTGTCGGGGTGCTTTTGGGAGATGGGCTGTGCGGCATCGACATTGACCACTGCCGGGATCCGGCCACCGGGGCCCTCTCCGATATGGCGGTGCAGATCATTGCCCGGATGGACAGCTACACCGAGGCCAGCCCCAGCGGCACCGGCGTGCATATCCTGTTCACCGGCACAAAACCCGCCGGCCCCTGCCGCAAGAGCAGCATCGGGCTGGAAATGTACGACGGCGGCCGGTATTTCACCGTGACCGGCAACGTGCTGGAAGCAAAGGCCATTGCCGAGCGCACCGAGGCCTGCGCCGCCGTCCATGCGCAGTATCTGGCCAAGCCCGAACCCGCCGGCACGCCCGCCCCGGCTGTGGTGTGGCAGGCCGTGGACCGCTCCGACGAGGAGATCCTGCACACTGCCTGCAGCGCCAAAGACGGGGAGCGCTTTGCGGCCCTGTATGCCGGCAGCTGGCAGGCCTACTACGCCAGCCACAGCGAGGCGGATCTGAGCTTCTGCAACCTGCTGGCCTTCTGGTTCGCCGCTGACAAGGCCCGCATGGACCGGGTGTTCCGTGCCTCCGGCCTCATGCGCCCCAAGTGGGACCAGCGCCGGGGTGCCAAGACCTACGGCGACGCTACCCTGGACCGTGCCGTGGCCGACTGTCAGGAGGTGTACACCCCGCCCCCGCAGACAGCAGACGGCGGCCCGGCCTTTGCGGATCAGGACGAAGCCCTGCGGGCCCTCAATGCCAAATACACCGGTGTCGGCAGGGAGCAGGCCCCGGCCAGCGCGCCGGCCCCCGGCGTCAAGAGCTACTCCATGGACGACACCGGCAACGCCCGCCGCTTCCGTGACCGGTACGCCGACCGCCTGCGCTACAACCCCACCGACAAGTGCTGGCTGGTGTGGGACGGCACCCGCTGGCAGCGGGACGACCTGGCCACCGTCAAGCGCTTTGCGGACGAGATGCTGGACCAGATGGACAAGGCCTGCTTTGGCATCCGAGACACGGACAACGCCGCCGCGCAGCGCCGCCATGTGCAGAAAAGCCGTTCCAGCCGGGGCAAAGAAGCCTTTCTCAAAGAGGCCCAGCACCTGCCCGGCATCCCCATGCTGCCGGAGCAGTTCGACCGGAACCGAGGCCTGCTGAACGTGCAAAACGGCATCCTGGATCTGGCCCGCCGCAAGCTGCTGCCCCATGACCGGGAAAAGTATATCACCCGTCTGGCGCAGGTCATCTATGACCCGGACGCCGCAGCGCCCACATGGCGGGCGTTTCTGGATTCCGTCACCGGCGGGGACAGGGCTCTGGCCGAATACCTGCAGGTGATGACCGGCTACTGCCTGTCCGGCTCCACCCGGGAGCAGTGCATGTTCTTTCTCTACGGCGACGGCTCCAACGGCAAATCCACATTCCTGGAGGCGCTGGCCAAGCTGTTCGGCGATTACGGCATGAACGCCCAGGCCGAGACCATCACCAGCGCCCGCAGCCGCTCCTCCGGTGCCGCCCGCAGCGACGTGGCCCGCCTGAAAGGGGCCCGCCTTGTCACCATCGAGGAGGGAGATCAGGGTGCCATGCTGGACGAAGGTCTGGTCAAGCAGATGACCGGCGGCAACACCATCACGGCCCGTTTCCAGTACGGCAAGGAATTTGAGTTCCGGCCCGAGTTCAAACTGGTCATGGCAACCAACCATCTGCCCCGCATCCATGGCACCGACGTGGGCATCTGGCGGCGCATCCGGCTCATCCCGTTCACCCAGTGCATCCCGCCGGACAAACAGGACATGCTGCTGCCCCAGAAGCTGGAAGCGGAGCTCTCCGGCATCCTCAACTGGGCGCTGGACGGCCTGCAGAAGTGGCTTGCCCTCAGCAAGGGCGGCAAAAAGCACGGTCTGCCCGCCTGTGCTGCTGTGGATAAGGCCGTGGACGCCTACAAGCAGGATCAGGACCGCATTGCCGCCTTTCTGGCCGACTGCACCGAGCCCGCCGAGGGCCAGACCGTGCAGGCCAGCGTGCTGTTCCGCACCTATCTCAACTGGTGCAGCGACAACAACGAGAAGTGGCGCATGGCCAACAAGCAATTCGGCATCGAGGTCAAAAAGCACTACGAGGTGCGCAAGGGCATGTACTACAACGAGTATGTGGGCATGGCCCTGTCTGAGGAGGGCCTGCGCTGCATGGCGCTGAACCGCGGTGCAGAGCTGCCCGCCCGCAGCACCCAGGGCCCGCCGCTGTACGAACAGACCCGCCTGAAAAACTGAGTATGGAGGGAATGGAAGCAAAGGAGCCTTTCCTGGGACTTTCCTATATATTCTATTTTTTTGTTTCCCTACTAGGGAGTTTTCGGAAATAGGTTCCTACCCTCCATACCCTCCATAGAAAGGAGAAAACGAGTTTGACCTACGAAGAGAAAAAGGCCTGGCTGTGGCGGTACCGGTCGGCCAAACGGTTCGAGCGGCTGCGTCTGGACGAGCTGGCTACGCTGGAAGCGGAAGCCATGCACACCACCCAGCGCTATTCCGCCACACCGGGCGGCGGCGGGGACGGGCAGGCGCTGTCCAGAGCCGTGGAGCGCATCGACGAGGCCCGCCGGGCCGCTGAGGCGCAGTCTGCCGTGTGCGACGCCATCCGGGCCGAGATCATGGAGGTGTTCCGCCAGCTGGACGACGAGGTGGATTTCATGATCCTGTTCCGCCGGTACGTCCTGCTGGAAAACTGGGACAAAATCGCTGTGCATGTCCGACTGGCAAAGCGCTGGACCTTTACCCGCCATCGTGCGGCCATCGAAAAGCTGGAGATCAAAGACAGCACTGAACAGCACCAAACAGCATCTATCCAACACCCTGAATCCGAAGTATAATTAGAATGCCGAAGCCCGCAGGAAAGGTCTACTCCCTTCAATCCTGCGGGCTTTGTGCTGCCCGGCTGACACAGAGGATCACCCATCAACTACCAACAGCCTGAATGTACCAGCCGGGCCTTTTTTGATATTTTCCGCCGTCCGCAGGGGCGGCTTTTGCTTTACCCATCCCCGGTCTATACCCAGGGGGTCATTTTGTACCCTGCCCCCTCCGCAAAGCACCCCCGCCCCTGCAAAGGCCCCCGGAGTGTGCCCGGCGGGGTGCAAGCCTGCCTGCCATGCGCAGGCTTTTTGTCTGTCAGGAGGTGAACCGCATGGGCAACCCGCGCTATGCCAACGGCCAGCTGCGGCGGCGCAACCGGGCCCGGCTCCGGGCGATGGGCGGCGAATGCGGCATCTGTCACGGGCGTTTCGGGCCGATTCATTATGACGAACCTTCCGACGCACAGCATCCGCTATCCTTCGTGGTGGACGAGATCAAGCCCGTTTCCCGCTGGCGGGAGTTCGGCTACCCGTCCGCGCGGGCAGCTGCCGAAGATTGGTCGAACCTTCAACCCGCACACTGGTTCTGCAATGCGCAAAAGGGCAACAAAACCGCTCAAAACGGCCCAAAATCGGGCAAATTCCTGCGCGTTCCGAAGGTTTCAGACGGCGACTGGTGAGGGGTGGGGAGGGGCCCCCACCCCCGCCCTCGGCGACCCCTGTGCTGTCCAGCGCCGATTTACACACAGGAAAATTCTGAAAGGGGTGTCAGGCCATGGCGACCATGAAAAGCATCACGGCACGGGGCACCCGGCTGGAGCAGCTCAAACAGCTGGCCAAGGTGCTGGCGGCGGGCATCGACACCTGCAAGGACTGCCGCGCCCTGCCTCAGCTGACCAAGCAGTACCGGGAGACCATCCGGGAAATTGAAGAGATCGAAGGAGCGGACAACGATGGCGACGAGATCGGCGAGATCCTCGCAAAGCGTGAAAATGATGGGAAGCCAGGAGCCGTCCGAGCGCATCGCGCCGGAGTACCGGGCCACTGACGGGCCGGATGCCGTGCGCATCCTGCGGGCAGGCGGCACGGTGCTGGACCCGTGGCAGAGCGACATCCTGGATGACTGGATGGGCCGCACGGTGTCCGGCAAATGGACCGCCCCCACCGCAGGCGGCAGCGTGCCCCGCCAGAACGGCAAGAGCCTGCTGGTGCAGGGGCGGGCGGCGTCCGGCATGCTCATGTTCAACGAAACGGTCATCTACACGGCCCACCTGCAAAAGACCGCCACCGAGACCTTTGAGGAAATGCGGGCCTTTTTTGAGGGCCCGAAAATGCGCCGGTATGTTTCCGAGATCCGCACCGCCCTGGGCCGCGAGCAGATCATCCTGAAGAGCGGCGCAAAGATCAAGTTTCTGGCCCGCACCCGCAACGGCGGACGCGGCCAGCACGGCGACCTGCTCATCTTCGACGAGGCACAGGAGCTGGACGAGACCGCACAGGGCAGCTTCATCCCGGCCATTTCGGCCAGCCTGAACCCCCAGACCATCTATGTGGGCACCCCGCCCGGCCCGGATGCCGTGGGCACCGTGTTCCGCGCCCTGCGCAAGCGGGCGCTGGACGGCGAAGCAAAAAAGGCCGCGTGGTTTGAGTTCAGCGTGCCGGAGATCGGCGACGTGAAGGACCCCGCCCGCTGGGCAGCGGCCAACCCGGCCCTTGGGCGGCGCATCCAGTACGGCACCATTGAGGGTGAAAGCGAGCAGCTGGACCCGGACACCTTCGCCCGGGAACGCCTGGGCTGGTGGAGCCCGGTGGCTACCGAACATCTGGACTATGCCCTCGACCGCAAAGCGTGGGCAGCCTGTGCCAGCGAGGAGGAAAAGCCGGAGGGCAAGACCGCCTACGGCGTCAAGTTTGCCGCCGACGGCAGCGCCGTGTGCCTGTGCGGCGCGGTCATCCCGAAAGAGGGCCCCGCCCGCGTTTCTCTCATCGACCTGCGGCCCACCGGGCAGGGCCTTGCATGGCTGGCCGACTGGCTGTGCGACCGGTACGGCAAGGCCAGCTGCGTGGTCATCGACGGGCGCAACGGCGTGGACGTGCTGGTGGAGCGCATCCGGGAAGTCTGGAAGGCAAAGAACGCGGTCATCCGGCCCGGAGCACGGGACGTGATCGCCGCCGTGAGCGGTTTTACCAACAGCGTCAACGAGGGAGCGCTGACCTGGTATAAGCCCCAGACCACGCTGGATGCGAGCGCCGTGACCGCCGTCAAGCGCCCCCTTGCGGGCGGCTTTGGCTTTGGCGGCGAGAACAGCCTGCCGGTGGAAGCCTGCGCGCTGGCCCTGTGGGGCGCAAAGACCTGCCGCCGCGACCCGACCCGCAAGATGCGCATCGGCTGAAAGGAGCACCATGTTCGTTACCCTGAATTTTGGCCCGGTGGAGGGCCTGAGCGCGGAAGAACTGCAGCAGCTGCAGGATCTGGCCGACGTCTACAACTACCACCAGAGCCGCAACCGCCTGAAAGATAAATATTACGAGGGCCACGTCACCCTGCAGGACGTGAACCTTGGCATTGCCCTGCCGCAGGGCCTGCGCAACCTGGAAGTGGGCTGCAGCTGGGGCCAGAAGGCCGTGGATGTTCTGGCGGCCCGCTCCATGTTCGACGGCTTTGTGGGCACCGGCGGCAGTCTGGACAGCCTTGCAAAGCTGGTGGCCGACAACCGCCTTGTGGCACAGTACGCCAAGGCCTGCCGGGACGAGCTGAAATACGGCTGCACCTTTGCCACCCTGTCCGGGGACAACGCCATCGGCTGCAGCATCCGGTTCCACTCGCCTGCCACGGCAGCCGCCCTCTGGAGCGGCGAGAAGGGCCGCATCGACTGCGGCCTTGCCATCGTGGACACCGTGAAGGATGAGCACTTCGAGGGCACATGGCGGCCTTCCGTGGTCAACTTCTACACAGATGACACGGTCATTGTGCTGAATTCCAATGGCAGCTTCTGGACGGCGCAGCGCCACGCCCACAAGATGGGCCGCCCGCTGATGGAACCGCTGATCTGGAACGCCACCAACTCCAAGCCCTTCGGCCGCTCCCGGCTCAAAAAGCCCATCCGCGCTCTGATCAACGATTACATCCGCACGGCAGCCAACGCAACCATCGCGCTGGAGTTTGCCACCACGCCCCAGAAGTACATCCTCGGCGTGACCGATGAACAGTATGACGCCATCATTTCCAACAAGTTCAAGACCTACATGGGGGCCATTATCGCCGCCACGGCCAACCCGGAGACCGGCGAAAACCCGACCCTGGGCCAGCTGGCACAGGGCAGCCTGACGCCCCATGTGGAAAAGATGCGGATGACCGCCACCCAGTTTGCAGCGGCCACCGGCCTGACCGTCACCGATGTGGGCGTGGTGAACGACGCCAACCCCACCAGCAGCGACGCCATTCTGGCCCAGAGCCAGACGCTGGTGCTGCTGGCGCAGCAGCTCAACACCGGCAACGGGGACGCTCTGTGCACCATCGCCCGCATGGCGCAGGCGGTGGCCCGGGAGTGCTCTCTTGCCGACCTGACCGAGGAAGAGACCGGCATTGTGGCCCATTTCAAGAACCCAGCCATGCCCAGCGTGGCGGTGACGGCGGACGCTGCCATCAAGATCGCATCCTGCCGGCAGGAGTTTGCCGGCACGGACACCTTCCTGGAGATGATTGGCTTTGACCAGGCGGACATCCGGCGCATCAAGGCGCAGGAGCAGCGCCAGCGCGGACAGAAACTGCTGATGGAGATGGAAGATGCAGATCTCAGCGAAAACGTGGAATGAGTACATCACCCGCCTGTCCCGGCTGAACCAGAAAGCCGGGCAGCTCATGCGGGAATACATCGACCGGCACGGCACCGCAGACACAGCGGACCTGATCGCCTACGCCTACGGCCTTGTGACAAAGTACGGTGAGGGCAGTGCGGAGCTGGCCTGCCAGATGTACGATGCCCTGGCCGAGGCACAGGGTGCTCTGGTGCCCGCGGCAGAGCCTGCCGAGACCGCCAGTTACAACGAGGTGGCCCGCATGGTGAACGCCACCAAGGACCAGAACCCCGCCAACCTGCCAAACGGCGTCAGCCGTCTGGTCAAGCGTGCCGGGGCCGACACCTCCCTGCGCAATGCCGCCCGGGACGGTGCTGAGTGGGCCTGGGTGCCCCATGGGGACACCTGCCCGTTCTGCATCACGCTGGCGTCCAACGGCTGGCAGAAAGCCAGCGATAAAGTGTTGAAGGGCGGTCATGCCCAGCACATCCACGCCAACTGCGACTGCGAGTTTGCCATCCGGTTTGATCACCGCACCACCGTGGCCGGGTATGACCCCGAAAAGTATCTGGCGCAGTACAATGCCGCCGGCGGCGACATCAACGCCATGCGCCGCATTGATTATGCTGCCCGGAAGGATGCCATCAATGCCCAGAAGCGGGCGGCGTATGCCGTGAAAAATGCCTTACCCAAAATCCAAAACTTTAATCCGCTTCCTGAAAATCAGGTGGTCGATGTTCTCCGTAAAGAGGCCCAGCCGTGGATTGATAAGCTCTCTGCTGCCGAACAAGACGCCATACAAAAGTATACATATAACCCCGGAGATCAAAGGCCGAACCGTTTCTTTGAACGCATCAACCGAATGCTGCGCGGCGATTCAGAAGAAGATGCCCATCTGCGCATGTATGCTGAGCGAATCTCTGATGCACTAAAACGCAGTCCCTTGGAGCATGATGTTTTGTGCTATCGGGCAATGGAATTCAATCCTTTCGACGGGATGCAGGTGGGAGATATTGTTTGCCCCGGACAATTTTACAGCACATCCGTAGTGAAAAGCGGCTCTTTGAAAAAAGACTTTCGCATTACAATTTGTGCGAGGTCTGGTTCTCTGGCTGGATATGTTGAACCGTTAAGCAAATTCAAGGAGCAACGAGAACTTTTATTTGACAAAGACACCCTGTATAGAGTATTATTATCAAAAGAGAAAGAAGTTGTGTTGGAGGTGATTTTGCCATGAAAGATAACAAACATATGACGGAAGGCGAACTTGCTTGGCAGGAGCGTCAGGAAACATGGGCAAAAGAGCCTGTCAAATTTCGGAAATTGACGCCTGAGGAAATTGCAAAATTAAAAGAGCAGGGGCGTATTTGATTCTCCCCATCCGCTGAACCACGATGCACACGCACCGTGGTTTTCTTTTGCCCATTTTTAGGAGGCACTCTATGGATAAGCACTCTGGTTCCAACTCTGGCATCGGCTTTTGCGGCCTGCTGAGTATTCTCTTTATCGCCTTAAAGTTGACTGGTTTTATTCACTGGTCATGGCTTTGGGTGCTGTCACCACTCTGGATCAGCCTTGCCATCTGGATCGTGCTGGTTCTGATCGTTACCGCAATTGACCGCTGATCTCGTCCTTTTTCTTTAAGCACTGTGCAAAAAATGCACGGTGCTTTTTTCATGCCGTCTTAGCTCAGAGGCAGAGCGCCGGTCTCCAAAACCGGATGCCGCAGGCCCGAACCCTGCAGACGGTGCCATGTGCCGGTGTTTTTGCCGGCCTATCATTCACAACGCCACGGCTGCGGTAAAGCCGGAAAGGAGAATCCATTATGGCAGAAACTGTGCATCAGGAAAACACCCCCGCTGCCGGAGAGCAGCAGACCGAGCGCACCTTTACCCAGGCGGAGATGAACGCCATCATCTCCGACCGGCTGACCCGTGAGCGCTCCAAATACGCCGACTACGACGACCTGAAAGCCAAGGCAGCCCAGTTCGATGCCGCCCAGGAGGCAGGCAAGACTGAGCTGCAGAAAGCAAACGAGAAGGCCGCAAAGCTCCAGCAGCAGCTGGACGCCCTGAACAGCGCCAACACCCTGCGGGAAGTCCGCGCCAAGGTGTCCGCTGCCACCGGCGTGCCCGCTGACCTGCTCAGCGGCGACACCGAGGAAGCCTGCACCGCACAGGCACAGGCCATCCTCAAGTTTGCAAAGCCCGGCTACCCCAACGTCCGGGACGGCGGTGACCCTCACCACACCCCCACCGGCTCCACCCGCCAGCAGTTTGCCGACTGGTTTGAGCAGGTGACCAAGTAACCTGTAAAGGAGAGATTTTTTACAATGGCAGCAACCGATATCAACCGCACTACCACCATCACCCTGCCCGGTGAGGTGTCCAGCGAGATCCTGCAGAAAACGCAGGAGAGCTCCGCCGTCATGGCGCTGGCCCGCTCCATCAAGCTGCCGGGCCTGGGCGTGACCATTCCGGTCATCACCGGTGACCCGGAGGCCGCATGGGTCGGCGAGACCGACAAGAAGCCCGTCAAGCGCGGCACGCTGGCCACCAAGGTCATGCAGCCCTACACGCTGGCTGTCATCGTGCCCTTTTCCAACCAGTTCCGCCGCGACGTGCCCGCCCTGTATGACGAGCTGGTCAAGCGTCTGCCGCTGGCACTGGCCCAGAAGTTCGACGCCACGGTGTTTGGCGGCGTCACTGTGCCCGGCTCCAACTTCGACACCCTGAAGGGCTGCACCGCGCAGGAGATCGGCACCAATGCCTATCAGGGCCTTGTGGCTGCCGACGCCGACATCTCCGACCACAACGGCATCCTGAACGGCTGGGTGCTGTCCCCCAAGGGCAAGGCCGCCCTGCTGAACGCCGTGGACACCACCGGCCGTCCGCTGTTCCTGAACAACGTGGCCGAGGGTGCCGTGCCCATGATCCTGGGCGCAAAGACCCTGCAGAGCAAGGGTGCCTACATCGCGGATTCCACTGCCGCCAAGAAGCACGTTGTCGGCTTTGCCGGTGACTGGTCGCAGGCCATGTACGGCACCGTGGAGGGCGTGCAGATCGCAATTTCCGACCAGGCCACCCTGACCGACGGTTCCAACACCATCAACCTGTTCCAGCAGAACATGTTCGCCGTGCGTGCCGAGATCGAGGTGGGCTTCCGCTGCGACACCACCGTGTTCAACAAGCTGACCAAGACCGAAGTCTGATGAGGTGCCCTCATGACCTACGCCGAAGTGTTTGATGTGGAAGCCGGGTTCCGTGCCCTCTCCAAGGACGAACAGGAGCGCTGCAGCGCCCTGCTGAGCGAGGCGGCGGTCATCATCGACGCCTACAACCCGGACGCCGGAGAGGACGCCAAACGGCTCGTTTCCTGCCGGATGGTGCGCCGCCAGTTGGGCGAGGACGACAGCGAGGGCGGCGTCAGCTTTCCCATGGGGGCCACCCAGGGCACCGCCACCGCGCTGGGCTACTCCCAGAGCTGGACCATGAGCGGCGGCTCTTCCGGCGAGCTGTATCTTTCCAAGCTGGAAAAGAAACTGCTGGGCGTGGGCAGCCGCGTGGGGGCCCGCAGCCCGCTGGAGGACTTATGTTGAAAGGCATCGACATCACCCTGTACGAAAAGACCCAGTCCGGCACAGACGAGGCCGACGCCCCGGTCTACACCGAAACGCCGGTCACCGTGCACAACGTGCTGGTGGGCGAACCCTCCGCCGAGGAGATCACCACCGAACTGCAGCTGACCGGGCGGCGGCTGGCCTACACGCTGGCCATCCCCAAGGGCGACGCCCACGACTGGAACGACGTGCAGGTGGCGTTTTTCGGCCAGCACTTCCGCACCTGCGGGGGCGTCGTGCAGGGCATCGAGCGCATGATCCCGCTGTGCTGGAACAAGAAGGTGCAGGTGGTAAGGGATGAGTAAAGTGCGCTTTGAACTGGACCGTGCTGGGGTGCGTGCCCTCATGCGCTCCCCGGAGATGCAGGCCGTGCTGAAAGCGCGGGCCGACACCGTGAAAGACCGCTGTGGCGACGGGTACGAGGCCTATGTGGCCCAGACCCGCGCCGTGGCCGTGGTGGAGACCGCCACCCGGCAGGCCGTTGACGATAACTCGGCCAACAACACCCTGCTCAAAGCCACATCAGCCAGCCGGAAGAGCGGACCGTGCACGAGCACAAACGCCACTTGAAGGACGGCAGGGTCATCACCGTAAGGAGCTACCAGAGGAAGAAATGATCGAAGAAACCATCCGCAGCTTTCTGTCCGAGCGGCTGGACGTGCCGGTGCGGCTAAGCGTGCCAACACCAGCCCCCGCCCGCTTCGTGGTGGTGGAAAAGACCGGCTCCGGCTATGAGGACGGCATCTATAGCGCCACCATCGCGGTGCAGTCCTACGGGCCCGCCGCCACCAGCCACGACGGCACCCTGGATGCAGCCAAGCTCAACGAGCTTGTCAAGGCCGCCATGCAGGACGCCGACGGCCTGCCGCAGCTTGTGCGCTGCGACCTTTATTCCGACTACAATTTCCCCGACACCACCCGAAAACGACCCCGCTATCAGGCCGTTTTCGGCGTGGTGCATTACTGATCGAAAGGAGCCTTTTTTATGGCAGATGCAAAGAACGTGACCGCCGCCAAGCCCAAAGTGGGCGGTGCCATCTGGCGTGCCCCGCTGGGCACCCCGCTGCCCACCGACGCCAAGACCGAACTGGACAAGGCTTTTAAGTGCCTGGGCTACGCCTCCGAGGACGGCGTGACCAACAGCAACTCGCCCTCCAGCGAGAACACCAACGCCTGGGGCGGCGACACCGTGCTGACCCAGCAGACCGAGAAGCCCGACACCTTCCAGTACACCCTGCTGGAGGCCCTGAACGTGGAGGTGCTCAAGTCCGTGTACGGCGACGACAACGTCACCGGCACGCTGGACACCGGCATCACGGTCAAGGCAAACTCCTCCGAGCAGAAGGACTGCAGCTGGGTCATTGAGATGATGATGAAGAACAAGGCGGTCAAGCGCATCGTCATCCCGGATGCCGCCGTCACCGCCGTGGGCGATATCACCTACGCCAAGAGCGCCGTGGGTTACAACACCACCCTGACCGCCGTGCCGGATGCCCAGGGCAACACCCATTACGAGTACATTCTGGGCGGCACTGCTGCCGCCCAGGCCGCTGCCAAGACCAAGGAGGTGCAGGCATGATCACTGCAAAGACTGAATCCGGCTTTTCCATCGAGCTGGAGGACGACGCTCTGGAGGACCAGGAACTGTTCGACGCCATTTCCGGCATGCAGGACGGCAACGTGTTCAGCATGAGCCACCTGACCGAGCGCCTGCTGGGCACCGAGGGCCGCAAGAAGCTCTATGACCACCTGCGCAACGACAAGGGCCGTGTGCCGCCCCAGGCGGTGGCGCAGGCTCTGAATGAACTGCTGACCAGCTTTTCTGCCGGAAAAAACTCTGCATCCTCGCCGAACTGATCGCGTCGGACGAGGATGCGCTCATCTGCGATTTCGCGCAATATTACCATGTGCTGGACTGGCGCAGCCTGCCGCTGCGTCTGGCGGCTACCCTTGCTGCCGGCCTGCCGGAGGACAGCCGCAGCATGATGAAGGCCAGCGGCAAGACCGTGCCGCTGCACATCGAGCTGCAAGCCTACACCGCCGACCGCCTGACGCAGATCCTGTGGGGCCTGAGCAACGACACCCGGACGGTGCCCTCTGTGCTGGCAGACCTGCACGGCCTGTCCGCGGACAGCGATACCGATGTGCAGAGCTACGACAGCCCGGAAGAGTTTGAGGCCGCCCTTGCGGCCCTGAAAGGAGGTGGATGACCATGCCGGACGGCATTGAGCTGGCAAAAGCGTATGTGCAGATCGTGCCCTCGGCAGAGGGCATCCAGGGCAAGATCACCGAAGCCCTGGGCGGGGAGCCTGCGGCAGCCGGTGACGCCGCCGGACAGTCCCTCGGTGCCCAGCTGGTGGGCACCCTGAAAAAGGTGATCGCGGCTGCCGGCATCGGCAAGATCATCTCGGAATCCATCAACCTGGGCGGCGCGCTGCAGCAGAGCCTGGGCGGTGTGGAAACGCTGTTCAAGGACAGCCCCGACACCGTTAAGGCCTACGCTGCCCAGGCCTACAAGACCGTGGGCCTGTCGGCCAACGACTACATGGAGCAGACCACCAGCTTTGCCGCCAGCCTGCTGTCCAGCGTGAGCCAGGACACCCAGGCGGCTGCCGATCTGGCCAACATGGCTATGGTGGATATGGCCGACAACTCCAACAAGATGGGCACCTCCATGCAGGACATCCAGAACGCCTATCAGGGGTTTGCCAAGCAGAATTACACCATGCTGGACAACCTCAAGCTGGGCTACGGCGGCACGCAGGCCGAGATGCAGCGCCTGCTGAAGGACGCCGAGAAGATCTCTGGCGTGCACTACGACCTGGGCAACCTAGCCGACATGTACAGCGCCATCCACGTCATCCAGAAGGAGATGGACATCACCGGCACCACGGCCAAGGAGGCATCCACCACCCTGACCGGCAGCTTTGCGGCCATGAAAGCTGCCGCCGAGAACGTGCTGGCCGACTGGTCCACCGGTGCCGATCTCACCGCCCCCCTGCAGGGGCTTGTGGAAACGGCCCAGACCTTCCTTGTGGGCAACCTGCTGCCCATGATCGGCAACGTGCTGGCGGGCATCCCGGAGCTGGTGTATACACTGGTGCCCGAGATTTTGCAATCCGGCACCCAGCTGGTCACCTCCCTGGCACAGGGCTTCACCGAGGGCATCCCGGAGTTCTTCTCCACCGCTCTGCCGCAGCTGCTGGCATTTACGGACCAGCTGCGGGACAACGCGGCCAGCTTTGTGGACGCCGGTCTGAACCTTATCACCCAGCTGATCAACGGCCTGATCGCCGGTCTGCCGGATCTGATCGCCTATGTGCCGGATATCATCATCAACATCTGCGGCATCATCAACGACAACATGCCCAAGATCCTGGCTGAAGGTGTTTCCATCATCGTGCAGCTGGTCGTGGGCATCGTCAAGGCGGTGCCGGATCTGCTGGCCAACTGGAAGAAGATTCTGCAGGCTGTCCTGTCGGTGATCTCGGCCATCAACTGGCTGAACATCGGCAAGACCATCCTCACCGGTGTGGCCAATGGCGTGAAGAGCATGGGCTCCAGCCTGCTGAACGCCTTCAAGGGCGGCTTTTCCAGTGCGCTTGCCTGGATCAAGAGCCTGCCCTCGCAGGCGGTGCAGTGGGGCAAGAACCTCATCCAGAGCTTTATCAACGGCCTCACCGGCAAAGGCGGTGCGGTTGGTGCAGGAGCCATCGCAGCCACCGCCGGTGCCACCATTGCTAAAACCGCCAGCGGGAACGACTGGTCCTCCGTCTGGGCGGACGCCAACGCCGACGTGGCCGACAGCGCCCAGTCCATGGCGGAGGTGGTCGTCCCGGCCTATACCAAGTCCGGGGACGCCGCCACCAAGGCGGCCAAAAAGACCAAGGCCGCCGCACAGGCCACCGAGACCCTGCTGTGGTCCCTGCAGGACGCAGGCCACACCGACACCACCAACGCCCTGGGCAAGGTGACCATCCAGACCACCGAGCTCACCGAGCACCTGCGCAAGGGCAGCGAGGAGTATGACCGGCTGACCCGCACCGTGACCGAATCCGGCAAGGAGATGGTGAACGGCGTGGTGAAAAACTACAAGACTGTCACCAAGTATGTCACCGACCACGGCAAGACCACGGCCCAGACCCAGAAGACCTATGAAGAGATCGCTGCCACCGTCCGGGACACGGTCACCTCGACCTTTGACTCCGTCGTGGACGGCGTCCAGACCAAGACCCAGACGGTCACCGAGACGCTGACCGATGAAACGACCCAGCAAAAGCAGATCATCACCAAGACCTGCACCGACATCGTCAACGGAATGCTGGTGACCAAAGAGCAGGTGGAGACCATTGCCGCAGACGGGGCCAGGACCACCGCCGAGACCATCAAGGAAGCCAGCGCCAACACCTTCTCCGGCCTGCTGAAAGGCTGGCAGGAAGAGGCCGACAAGGGCGTGGTGGGCACCTTCAGCACGCTGGTGAACGCGGTCAAGAAGCAGGACTGGCAGAGCGTGGGCGAATGGGTGCTGTCCACCCTGTACAACGGCCTTGCCCCGCAGGCAAAGCAGCTCATTGACGACTTCGGCAAGAACCTGATCCAGCAGGTCAACGGCTTGCTGGGCAAGGGCGTCAGTGCCGTCTCCAACGGCCTGTGGGATATGGGCGGCGACCTTGCCAAGGGCCTGACCAGCGGTTTTGCGGACGTGATCACGCAGGCGCAGGGCCTTGGCTCCACCCTCACCGGCATCTTTCAGGGTCTCAAAGGCCCGCTCAGCGCGGCTGCCGCTGCCATCAGCACCGGCCTGAAAGGCGGGCTGATCTCCAGCTTCCCGGAGATTCTGGCCTCCATGGGCACCCTGATCGGTTCCATCGGCAGCGCCTTTGTGGGCATGCTGGAAGCCGTCGCGGCGGCACTGTTTCCCACCGGATTCGGTGCCCCGCAGGCCCTGCTCATGATCGCGGCAGGCGTGGCCTTGACCGCCGCCATTGCGGCCATCGTGGCCGGCGTCGGCGGCGCGTTCAAGCGCAAGACCACCCCCGGCATCTCCGGTAGCACTTCCGGCAGTACGACCTCCACGGCATCCGGCTCCCTGTGGGATTACGAGAAGCGTGCTCCGCTGCCGCAGCGCACCCAGCGGCCCAACATCGAGGTCAACCAGTACATTTACAGCAAAGCGCAGACGGCTGCCGACCTGATGCGCGAGGCACAGTACGAGCAGGAAAGGGCGGTGCTGCAGGGTGTTTGACGCGATCTTCAAGGCCAGCAACGGCCTGACCTTTTCCTTTGGCTACAAGGCGGGCGTGTTGTGGAGCATCACCCCGCTGGGTGACCTGCCCGTGGATCTGGAGACCAGCCAGGGTTACCAGCAAGTGGGTGCCACCGTGGAGAGCCGGAGCATTTCCGGCGTCACCCGCACGGTCACCGGGCGCATCCTGCGCAATCAGGACTACTGCAAGCGCCAGCTGCGGGATGTGTTCGCGCCCTACGTCACCGGCCGGCTGACCATTGCCGGGGCTTATTGGTGCGACGCCGAGGTGCAGCGCACCCCGGACATCAGCGTGTCCGGCCTGTGGCCCACCTTCTCGTTTCAGCTCTACTGCCCGGACCCTTACTGGCACAGCGTGAAGGAGCTCACCGTCTCGACCTTGAGCGTAACACCCACCTTCCGCCTGCCGGTGTGCTACGATGTGCACAGCTACGGCGTGCGGGAACAGGCCAACTACCTCCGTATCGCCAACACCGGGCTGGCCACCCAGGACTGGGCTCTGACGCTGGAAGCCCGCGGCCCAGTGGTCAACCCCGGCGTCAAGGATCCGGAGACCGGCGAGTTCCTGCGCTTTGTCACCACCCTGCAGGACGGCGACAAGCTCCGCCTGTACCGCGAGGGCGGCCAGCTGAAACTGGAACAGATCATCGACGGCACCGGCTACAACATCATGTCCACGCTGGACGGGAGCAGCACCCTGTGGACTTTGCGCCACGGGACGCAGGCATGGCAGCGCACAGCGGATTCCGGCACGGAATGGCTGTTCCTGACCCTGACCTGCAGCACGGCGTTCTCCACCGTGGTGCTGGAAACGGAGGCGAAAAATGGCTGAACGGACAAGCGCCCTGACCGCAGGCGGGCACAAGAGCATCTGCGTCTATGACGGCCAGCTGAACCTGCTGGCCCGGCTGGAAAGCTGGGTGTCGCTGGTCTGGCCGGAGCGCTACAACGTGTACAGCGGGGTGCAGGGTGCGCAGCTGGAGCTGCACGCCTCCACCGACCTGCAGGCGCTGTGCCGCCCGGACCGGTACCTCTGGCTCACCGGCTCCGACCGCATCATGCGCATCTGCTCGGCGCAGACCGACCGCTCCGAACACAAGCTCGTGATCTCGGCCAGGGACGCCGCCTGCATCCTGGACGAGCGCATCAGCACCCGGACCCTGAGCGGCTTTGCGGTGGAAAGCACCCTGCGCAGCCTTGTGTCCGGTGCGGCTGCATGGCCGGGGCTGGAGCTGGGCGTGCTTGCAGATCTTGCCGACGCCTACACCGGCGAGGTAAAGCCCGGCAGCCTGCTCAGCATCGCCGAGCAAGTGTGCCAAGACCTGGACATCGGGTTCCGGGTGCGGTTCGACCAGCAGGCCAAAAAGCTGCTGTTTGAGCTGTACCGCCCAAAGCTGGATCCCAACGCCCGGTACGCCCCGCAGTACGGCAACCTGACCGGCCTGACCTACACTGAGAGCATCACCGACTACAAGAACATCGTGACCGTGGCGGGCGCGGACGGCACCGTCACCGTGGGTGCCACCGGCAACACCGGCTCTGCCCGGCGGGAACTGTATCTGGACGCCTCCAGCAAAAAAAAGGAGGACGGCCAGACGCAGGAGGAATATCTGGCCGCCCTGCGGGCGCTGGGCGAGCAGGAACTCGCCAAGCACACCCGCATCGAAAACTTCCGCTTCACGCCAACGGGCAGCGTCACGGTGGGCAAGGTGGTGGCAGCCAGCCTGCCCGGCACCGACATCCAGGCAGCCGCCCGCATTACCAGCGTGACCCTGAGCTCTCAGAAGGGCGAGAACACGGTCACCACCGAGATCGGCACACCGATCCTCAGGAGGAAACAATGAGCATTATCACTTACCCGCTGAACGGCGTGACCTACGACGCCGAGGACGTGAGCACCTATCTGTGCACCCGCACCTCCGGCGTCTACTCTAAGGACACGAACTACGCCGTCAGCGTCACCGGTGCGCGGCAGATCACCGTAGCCCCCGGCCTTGCGTGGGTCAACTACGACGACTTCAAGGGCGTCTCCGCCTGCAGCCGGGAAGCGGTCGCCCTGACCATCCCGGACGCCGACAGCACCCTGCCCCGCATCGACCGGGTGGTGCTGCAGTTCGACACCGCAGCCAACCTGACCGCCGTCAAGCTCAAACCCGGCACCCCCGCTGCGGCCCCGGAGCCGCCCGCCATCCTGCAGAACCACAACCAGTACGAGCTGGGCCTGTGCACGGTGAGCGTGCCCGCAGGCTCCTCGGTCGTCACCGCCGCCGACATCACCGACACCCGCGCGGACGAGGACGTGTGCGGCCTCATGCGAGACAGCGTCACCGGCATCCCCACGGCCCAGCTGCAGGCGCAGGCGTTGGCCATGATGACCCAGCTGTCCACCGAGCTGCACACCAAACTCGATGCGCTGGACGCCGCCATCGCAGCGGTGGAGAGCGGCAGCTTCTACACCAAGGCCGAGGCCGACCAAAAATTCGGCACGCCTTACAGCCTGCCGCCCGCTACGGCGGACCAGCTGGGCGGCGTCAAGGTGGGCGACTATCTGGACATTGCCCCGGACGGCACCCTGAGCGGCAAGACGCTCAATGACAAGATCGCTGCCGCCGTGGCGGTAAAGTCGGAGCCCCGGCTGGTGTGGAACCACTACGAAGAAACCGGAAAAAGGTGGAAGACCTACGATATCAAAATGCCAGACGGCCTGGACTATGTGCACGTCAAGACACGCTACAACGGCCCCGGCAGCCCATACGGTGAAGAAGTAGACATTGCAAAAGGCGGCACCGCCAATCATAACTTCGGCAATGGCACTGGAATTTTCGCATCCAACACGACTTTCCGGACAGACGGGACCCTGCACTTTGCAACAGAAACGTCGACCGGCGGCTACACCGTAGAGATCTGGCTCACCGGCTACCACTACCCCACCTTGGCAGAGCTGGTGGCGGAGACCCAGGCCGCGCAGGCGGACACGGACGCCCTGGCGGTAGATCAGGAATACCGCGTCGCTATGCTGGAGCTGGGGCTGACCGACGACACCACCACTGACACCACCACATAAGGAGGTAAACCTATGTTGTATCGTACCTGTAAACGCCTGATCGAGCGCGGCCAGACCGCTGGCCTTGCGGAAAAAATTGATGTTTTTTACGCCCTCGACCGCATCACCGAGGCCGAGTACAAAGAGCTGACCGAGCTGCTGGAGACCAAGACCGGCAGCAAGAGCGAGGAGTGAACCTATGGCAATCAAAGAGTACAGTCTTGCCAAAGACGGCGCTAAACAGCTGTCCCCGGCCTTTAAGGTGCGGGAGTTCCGGTGCCGCGACGGCAGCGACGCCATCATGATCGACCAGACCCTCGTGGTGCTGCTACAGGCCATCCGGGAGCACTTCGGCAAGGCGGTCACCATAACCAGCGGCTACCGCACCGGAACCCACAACACCGCCGTCGGCGGCTCCAAATCCAGCCAGCACCTGCTGGGCAAGGCGGCGGACATCCAGGTGGCGGGCGTGTCCGTCGAGGACGTGGCCGCATACGCAGAGAAGCTGCTGCCCGGCTGGGGCGGCGTTGGCCGCTACCCGGTCAAGGCAGGCCGCACCAAGGGCTGGGTGCATGTGGACACCCGGCCCAACAAAAGCAGATGGACGCAGTAAGGGGGTGAGACCAATGGAGAGCATCATCTCAGCTATTCTTGCCGGTGCCGTGACCCTGATCGGAGTGCTGATTGCCAACAGCCGCAGTCAGGCCGTCACCGACACGAAGCTGGAGGAGCTGACCCGTGAGGTGCGGGAGCACAACAATTTCGCCCGCCGCGTGCCCATTTTGGAAGAGCAGATGAAGGTGGCCAACCACCGCATCTCTGATCTGGAAGCAAACGAACACGAGAGAGAAAGGAACTGACTATGAACGCACATATCACCAACACCAACCGCACCGTTTCCGCCGGCACCGTGGCCCGCACCGCGGTGCTCCTGCTGGCCCTGACCAATCAGATTCTCAGCGCCTGCGGCAAGCCCATCCTGCCCATTGACAGCGCCCAGCTGGAGCAGGCTATCACTGCTGGTTGCACCACCGTGGCAGCACTCGTCAACTGGTGGTACAACAACAGCTTCACCCAGGCCGCCCTCGCTGCCGATGAGGTCTACGAGCAGAAGAAGAACAGCGTGCACTGAGCGCACCGCTGTAAGTCCATAGCATAGCAACAGCCCCGGGAGCCATCTGGCCCTCGGGGCTGTTTTTGTTTGCGTGTGCTGCCATGTGTCGGAAAGTGTTGCATTTTCCCGCATTGGTAGTTATAATGGTTTGGTAGTAAAATATGGTAGTAGTTTGGAAGTTCTTCTATTTTATCCGTTTTCTTTCGCGCGGGGTCATTCTGTACAAATGGAAAATCCCCCGCAGTTTTCACGAAACTACGAGGGATTTTCTTGGCGGAGTAGG
>ERZ1673699.754-NODE-754-length-32243-cov-4.745713_pt1 | contig 32243 bp, 30 predicted proteins | sample MGYA00580229_ERZ1673699 | MGnify/ENA primary metagenome ERZ1673699 (study PRJEB41218, sample SAMN15661785) | gut metagenome | host: Homo sapiens | place: Canada: London | collected 2015-08-20/2019-03-30 | study: EMG produced TPA metagenomics assembly of... | reverse complement strand
ATTCCGATTGGTGAGGAGCCGAAGGAGCTGATTGATCAGCTGCGCCATTGCAGCCGCTTCCACAAGTACTTCCCATCTGGTACCGGCGATATTTTTCCAGTAGATGTGACAGTACACAAGAATCCACAGTTTGTTCTTGACATCGTAAAGGGGGCATTCCAGGCTGATCTTCGTTACCTGTCCTTCTATGAGAGCGACGGCGATGTAATTCGCGTCACCGGATACTTAGCAAAGCGTTCCGAGATTGAAAAGTATCAAAAGGGTGAGAGTGTGCTGCAAAATACAACACAGCTTGCAACAGGTGCAACTGAAAATGGTCATGTTCAGGAAAGAAGGATTCGGTAATGATCACTGCACCGGTCAATAAAATTATTCCATTTAGCAGCGTAGATGGTCCGGGAAATCGCACGGCCGTATTTTTTCAGGGCTGTAACTGGGACTGTCGTTATTGCCATAACCCAGAGACAAGAAATATGTGCACAGGCTGTATGGCCTGTGTGCAGGTCTGTCCTGTGGGGGCACTTCAAAATGAAAATGGCAAGGTGCATTTCTTTCCAGAGCGCTGTGTAGGATGCGACACCTGCATCAAAACATGTCGTTTTGGAAGCAGTCCCCGTATCTGTAATTTGACACCAGAAGAGACCTTTGAACAGATCAAAAAGCAGATTCCATTTATCAGCGGCGTCACTGTTTCTGGAGGCGAGTGCAGTCTATATTGTGAGTTTGTCGAATCATTATTTAAGCTTTGCAAAGAAGCTGGTTTAAATACGATGATGGACAGCAACGGCAGCACACCGTTTGCTGGAAAAGACGATCTGTTAGCGGTTACAGACGGTGTTATGCTTGACATTAAGGCATTTGGCGAAGAGGATCATTTAAAAGTTACTGCGATGCCAAACAAGAACACGCTTGAGAATGCAGTATTTTTAGCAAAGATGGGAAAACTTTTTGAAATTCGTACCGTCATTGTACCAGGTCTGTTTGACATTGAAAATACAATTATTAAAGCTGGAGAATTGTTAAGGCCATATCAGAGTATTCATCCAGTGCGCTACAAACTCATCTCATACCGTCCTTTTGGCGTCAGGGAAGAGTACAGGACTTATCAGAGTCCGTCAAAGGAGTATATGGAACAGCTAGAAGAGCTTGCTTATAAGAGTGGCTTTGATGATGTTGTTACCACATAAAGAAAAAACATAGTCGAAATAGACAATTGTTTTGAATGCTTATAATAGACGAAGGAGGAGGAAGAGATGGAGAGAATCAGTCATATGGACATGACGAAGCCAGCCATCGAAATGCGTGAAATTGTCAAGAAATTTGGCGATTTTACAGCGAATGACCATGTTAATCTGCTCGTTCACAAGGGTGAGGTTCATGCAATCCTTGGTGAGAATGGAGCTGGAAAGAGTACACTTATGAATGTGCTCTATGGCCTGTATCAGCCAACATCCGGACAGATTTTTGTTGGCGGAAAAGAGGAAGTGATTCACAGTCCAAGCCGTGCTATTGAACTTGGAATTGGTATGGTTCACCAGCATTTTATGCTTGTACAACCATTTTCTGTCACAGAAAACATTATCCTTGGAATGGAGCCGATGAAAGGTCTTACGGTAGATCTAAAGACAGCGCGCAAGAGGGTAGAGGAGATTTCAAAGCGCTACAATATGCAGGTAGATCCGGATGCCAAGATTGAAGATATTTCTGTTGGTATGCAGCAGCGTGTGGAGATTTTAAAGGTTCTCTATCGTGGTGCAGACATCCTGATTTTGGATGAGCCGACTGCATCGCTGACGCCGCAGGAGATCACAGAGCTTATGGAGATTATTTCCAATCTGACAGCCGACGGAAAATCCGTTATTTTGATTACTCATAAGCTAAAAGAGATTACAAGCTGTGCTGATTATTGTACGATTATCCGTCAGGGAAAATATATTGATACAGTCAAAGTCAGTGATGTTAATGAAAATGATCTTGCAGCCATGATGGTAGGCCGTAAGGTTGAGTTTAAGGTAGAAAAGAAGGATATCAAGCCGGGAGAGGTTGTTCTTGAAGTGAAGGATATTCATGGAAAGGACTACCGCGGTGTTGAGATTTTAAAGGGACTTAATCTGTCAGTTAGAAGAGGTGAGATTGTAGGTCTTGCCGGTGTCGATGGAAATGGACAGACAGAGCTTGTTGAAATTTTGACAGGATTGAAAAAGGGCGATTCAGGTGAAGTCCTCATTAACGGCAAGAATGTTTTCAACAAAAAACCAAAGGAAATCTTTGAGAGCGGCATCACAAGTATTCCAGCTGACCGCCAAAAGCATGGTCTGGTGCTGGAGTTTTCTGTTGCTGAAAATCTGATTTTGCAAAATTACATGAAGGAGCCGTACTCAAAGAAAGGTGTCTTGAAAAAGGATGCCATTATGGCTCATGCAAAGGATCTTGTAGAGAGGTTTGATATTCGTCCGGCAGGAAGTGAGTCTCGTCCGGCGGGAACGCTTTCAGGCGGAAATCAGCAAAAAGTTATTATTGCAAGAGAGATCACAAATGATAAGGATCTGTTGATTGCTGTTAACCCGACTCGTGGTCTTGACGTTGGTGCTATTGAGTTTGTACATCGCTACTTAGTCGAGCAGCGAAATAAAAATAAGGCTGTGCTTCTCGTTTCTTTTGAGCTGGATGAGATTATGAGTGTATCTGATCGTATTGAGGTTATCTTTGACGGACAGATTACAGGAAGTATGCCGGCGGCAGGTGCAGATGAGAAGACCCTTGGAATTATGATGGCAGGAGGAAAGCAGCATGAAGCATAAGAAGAGCATATTAGAAGGAAATATTATCTACACGCTGTTTGCAATTTTAATGGGATTTTTGACAGGTGCCATTATTCTTGCGATTGCAGGAATGAATCCAGGAGTCATCTATGCAAAATTGATCTCTGGTATTTTCAGCAAGCCGAAATTTTTGGCATGGTCCGTTGTGTATGCGACACCTTTAATTTTTACAGGTCTTAGTGTGGCTTTCTCTTTCCGCACAGGTGTATTTAACATTGGTGCAGAGGGTCAGTTTGTAGTGGGAAGTCTTGCAGCGACTGTAATCGGAATTGTTTGCCCATTTCCAGCAATAATTACAGTTCCGCTTTGTCTGATTGCAGCAGCGGCAGCAGGTGCTGTGTGGTCTGCATTTTGTGGTCTGTTAAAGGTAAAAAAGGGAATCAATGAGGTTCTTTCCTTTATCATGATGAACTGGATTGCGTATTATTTGTCGAACTATATTGTAAACCTTCCGGGCATCAAAGCAAACGCGAAAGAGACAACTGTTGATATTTTAGAAAATGCTCAGATGTTGATGCCATTGTCTGTGCGTCAGATGACTGGCTGCAATACTACCAACTATGGAATTATTCTGGCACTGATTGCTGCGGTGATTATCTGGTATCTGATCAATAAGACAACGCTTGGTTATGAGCTTCGAAGTGTTGGATTTAACAGTCATGCAGCCGAGTATGGTGGTATTAATTCAGGTGCTTCTGTTATGAAGGCACTGGCAATCTCAGGTGCACTAGCGGGTCTTGGCGGTGCGATCCAGATTCTTGGAAATGCAATGCATATCGCACAGTTTGCCGGACAGGAAGGCTTTGGTTTCCAGGGAATTACAGTTGCGTTAATCGCAAGTTCCAACCCGATAGGCTGTATCTTTGCTGGACTTTTCTACGGTGCAATGAAGTACGGTGGTTCTAAGTTAAACCTTGTTGGTGCACCAAAGGAGGTTCTTGATATTATCATGGGTGCGATCGTTTTAATTATTGCGATCACACATGTATTCAAGGCATTTGCTCAGAAGAAGATGCAGAAGGGAGGAAAGTAAGATGAATGAATTTATAAAAGATTTCGGACTTTTAATTAATGCAATGCTGATCGCAACGCCTCCGCTTCTGTATGCGGCGCTTGGTTCTTGTATTTCAGAGCGAAGCGGTGTTGTCAACATCGGTATTGAGGGAATGATGACAGTAGGTGCATTTACAGGTGCAGCGCTTTGCTATTTTATTCCAGGTTCACCATGGCTAGCTTTTGTACTTGCTGGAGTAGCCGGTGCGCTTGTTGCAGTGATTCATGCATTTGCCTGCATCACCTGCAACGCAGATCAGACAATTTCTGGTACTGCCATTAACTTTTTGGCACCTGGTATTGCAATTTTTATCTGTCGTGTATTATTCGCAGACAGTACTGATACACCGGCAATTACTGATGACGCAAGCCGTCTTCCGAAGCTTCTTGACGGTGTATTTCCGTCAGGTTCCTTCTGGAATAATGTATTAAATATCCATGTGGCAGGCTACATTTGTTTTATCTGTGTGGCGATTGTCTGGTTCTTGTTCTACAAGACAAAGTTTGGTCTTCGCCTTCGCGCAGTAGGTGAGCATCCACAGGCTTGTGATACCCTTGGAATCAACGTAACAAAGACACGCTATATTGCCGTTATCTTATCGGGCTTTTTCTCAGGTCTTGGCGGTGCCTATATAACTATGGCAACTACAAACCAGTTTAAGCCAGCCGTTATCGTAGGTCAGGGCTTTATGGCAATTTCTGCTGTTATTTTTGGTAAATTTACACCTCACGGCGCCATGCTTGCATGTATGCTGTTTGGTCTTTGCAGCGGTGTAAAGGTTCTGGCAGGAACAAGCAATATTATTTCCCCGAACTTAATTTCCATGATTCCGTATATTGTAACAATTCTGGCACTTGTATTGTTTGTCGGAAAGGCAAGAGTTCCGGCTGCAAACGGAAAGCCATATATCAAATCTAAGTAATAGGAATATGTATATGAATATTGATGCAGAAGTTTTAATTAAGGAAGCAATTGAGGCTAGAAAAATGGCCTACACGCCGTATTCTCATTTTAAGGTAGGCGCTGCGCTTCTTACAGCTGATGGAAAAATTTATCGTGGCTGCAATATTGAAAATGCAGGCTATACGCCGAGCAATTGTGCGGAGCGTACTGCATTCTTTAAAGCTGTCAGTGAGGGAGAACGCTCTTTTGCGGCAATAGCAATTGTAGCAGGTCCAGAAAATGGCGATCTTGTGCTGACTGCACCATGTGGTGTATGCCGTCAGGTTATGATGGAATTTTGTGATTATGAGACCTTCCCAATTATTCTGGGAACCTCACCGAAAGATTATAAAATCATGACCTTAAAAGAAATTCTTCCGCTTGGTTTTGGACCGAAGAATTTAAACATTGAGCTTTGACAAATAAAAAAAATTGAAAAATGCTGACCTAGGGGAAAGACTTTAGGTTGGCATTTTTTATTGATTTTTATAACTTATTCAATGAAATTGGTAAAATTGAATTGAATTGTTTGAAATTTTGTGCTATGATAGGTGCAGAAATCACATAGAAAAAGCTGCATGGCAGCGAAAGAGAGGTAACAAATGGCAGAAGAAAAGATGCAGGCAGCAAAGGTTCTGCTTAAAAATCCATACAGACAGGTAATACTTCAGGATTATAATAAGACATTAGAAAGTCATAAATTCCGTAAAAAGGCAGAAGAAATTGAAAATGAGCTTTCATGGTTTACAGGAAAAAGCAGCCAGTACAGAGTAGAGGATCGTCAGGGCTTCTTTAAACATTTTCAGGAGCATTATGCAGGCAAAAAGCATGCACCATTAGCACCTATGTATCGCCCGCTTAGCTCCTACAAGTTTGGCGAGGAACCGCAGATTGTTTATTTCATGATGCTTTTTGTAAAGAAGGATGAGGATTTAAAGCAGTTCCAGAATGATCATCCGAATCGTCAGGAGGTGCTTTCTAGTGATGTGCTTCGTATTCGCTATCTGAAGCTTCGCAATGAATATCGTCTGCTTGGAGCTTTGCTTGACAGCTTAGATAAGGGTGTTGGCGCAATTGAGGTAACTATTGCAGAGCATTTTGTAACTGATTATACTCAGAATATGGATAAGTTAAGCATATCCCAGTTAAACAGCCGTTTCTTCCGCTCATTACGTGCACAAAAGACTGATCAGAGTTTTGCACTGTTAGAGCTTTTAAAGGAGAAGGATGCACCGGATACAGATTATATGGAGCTGCTTGCAACATATAATGCAAGAGATTTTGAAAAGTTAGTTGAGCTCGCAGATAAGTTCACGAAGGAAAACAGAAACTATCAGCCAGTTATGGTACTTCGCACAGAGGCACAGGCTCGTCTTGGAAATATTCAGGGATTTATTGACAGCTTTAAGGCAGTTGATGATGAGGTAGTTGATACAGTTCATTTCCTGTTCTTATTGCAGGAGCTGATCACTCATGCAGATTATAAGGAACTGGATAATGATGAATTTGATCTTTCTATTCAGGAGCTGTTAAAGAGCAAATTTAAGCAGGTAGAATCCTCCACATTTGCAGGTCCGGTTAGCAGAAACTTTGTAAACTTCCTGCTTGAAGGTCTTCCGATTGCAGAGGAGCTTGCAGCAATTAAGAAGGAAAAGGGTGAGGATGCAATTCCACAGGATCGCTTAGATCGTCTGTATCAGCTGCAGATGGCGCTAGATCTTTATCCAAATGAGGATGTGAGCAGCTTAATTGATATTGAAACTATTGAGGAAAATGGATCTGCAAAGAGCAGAGAGAAGATTGGCCGTCTGGCACTGAGTCTGCTTCTTGAGAAGAGCCAGGATAAGAGCTTTGATAATATTTATCTTGCATTCCAGGCACTGGCACGCATGGGACTTCAGAAGGCATTTGTAAGCAATGTTGAGAACAATTTGCCAGCGCTTGTTCAGTTTGGAAGAAGTGGACAAAGAAGAGCATTTGATCTTATTAAGGCCGCTTATATCGCAAAGAAAGGTGCAGGTCTTGATACAGCAGAGCTTGAGAAGATTCTGACAGAAAATAATATTAGTCTTGAGACTGAAGAGAAATAAATCCGCAGCTATGCTGCCGGAATGCAAAAAGGGGCAGCTGCTTTTTGAGCAGCCGCTCTTTTTGTTACCATGATCTATGGATAAACGCCTTTTGATTCGTTCCCGGGCACGGCAAAAGACGATATGAAGACAGTATGTACAGAATATCTTGTTTTATTCTGTTCGACACGAGATTTTTCACCGGCATTTGTGCCTGAAATAAAAGGCACAGGAAGATATGAGGATTTAAGAATGGAAGAACGATATTTGCAGCTTTTGGCAAGAGAATACCCAAACCGTCAGGCAGCGCTGTGCGAAATCGCAAATTTGACAGCAATGAGCAGCCTGCCAAAAGGAACAGAATATTTTTTTAGTGATCTACATGGGGAGCATAAGGGCTTTTCAGAGCTGATGAACGGGGCATCAGGAGTAATTCGTGAGAAGATTCGTATTCAATTTCAGGATGTACTGACTAATCCACAGCAAAATCAGCTTGCCAATTTGATTTATGATCCAGTTAAGGTACTTAGTTTAATGCATGAATATGGCAGGGACACAAATGAATGGCTGAAGAATACTATTTTTTATCTGACGCAGCTGTGCCGCAGTGTCAGTGCTAAATATTCACGTGTGCATGTGAGAAGCAAAATTCCGCATGAGTATGATTATCTTATGGAAGAGCTTTTATATCCAGGCCAGGACGAGGGTCGTTTAGAATATGGAAGCAGCATTATTGAGGCAGTTGTGTCAAGTGGGCTTGCAGATACATTTATTCCCCAGTTTTGCAAGTTAATCCGCAGTCTGACAATGGATTGGATTCATATAATCGGTGATATTTTTGACAGAGGACCACGCCCAGACAGGATCATGGAAGAGTTAATTGAATATGGTGATGTTGATATTCAGTGGGGAAATCATGATATTTCATGGATGGGTGCTGCATGCGGAAACCGCGTATTAATTGCAAATGTTGTGCGCATGGGAATTAGCTATAACAATTTCGACTGCCTTGAAGATGGTTATGGAATTAATTTGCGTCCTTTATCAGATTTTGCATCAGAGGTTTACCATGATGATTTATGCGAGTGCTTTTTGCCAAAGGTATTAGATGAAAATGTCTATGATAAGGTGGCAAAGAGTCTGTCAGCTAAGATGCATAAAGCGATGGCTGTTATTCAGCTAAAACTTATTGGCCAGATGGTGCACCGTCATCCAGAATATCATATGGAAGATAGAAATTTGCTTGAACATATTGATTACGAGAAGGGATTATATAAGTATAATGGAATCACGTGTCCGTTAACTGATACGAATTTTCCAACGGTTGATCCCAAAAATCCGCTTGAGCTTACACAAAAGGAAGCACAGCTTATGGATGTGTTAGCTGCATCATTTGCACACAGCGAAGCTTTGCAGCGTCATGTGCGTTTTCTTTACAGCAGCGGAAGCATGTATTTATGTATGAATGGAAATCTGTTATTTCATGGCTGTATTCCGATGAATGAAGATGGAAGCTTTGAAAGAGTCGAGGTGGATGGAGAAAAATATGCCGGCAGGGCGCTGCTTGATCGTCTTGAGCGAGCAGCAAGAGAAGCCTATTTTCTCCCTAAGGATCATCCGGATAAGCAAAAGAATGTTGACAAAATGTGGCTTTTATGGTGCAGTGCACAGTCACCTTTATTTGGTAAGAGCCGAATGTCTGCATTTGAACGATATTTTACAAAAGAGAAAGCACTGCATGAGGAGGTATATAATAGCTATTACCGTCTGAGTGCAGATCCACATGTGTGCGATCAGATTTTAAAGGAATTTGGCGTAGATCCTGTACATGGTCATATCATAAATGGTCATGTTCCAGTTCGTCAAAAAGACGGTGAAAATCCTGTTAAGGCAGATGGAAAGCTATATGTAATTGATGGAGGACTGTCAAAAGCTTATCAGGCAAAAACTGGTATTGCTGGTTATACGCTGATTTTTAATTCACATTATCTTGCGCTGGCGCAGCATCATGATTATATTTCACATCCATTGTCCAAACCAGAATCAGATGAAATGCCAACTCTTCAGATTACACAGAAAATGGACAAAAGAATACTTGTGTCAGACACAGACGCGGGTAAGAAGCTCTCTCAAAGAATGGATGAACTGCGCCTTCTTGTAAAGGCATATGAAAATGGCAGTATAGTAGAACGAGCCATTGGTTCATATCCTAAAACGATTCAGAGCCTTCATATGGAAACTATGGAAATTGTACGATAACGTTAAAACAAACACGAATATTCATAGAGATATTGACGAAAAACATAAAAAGGTGTATGATATATCTGTCTATTCGTAATTTCAGAAAAGGTTTTGTAGGAACCGGAAAGGTAAGGAAAGTTATGAAGTACAAGATTATGGAATACGATGATGTGCTGAAGCTTTATGAGGCTGACCTAGATCTGCGCGTCAATGATTATCATAAAAAAAGGGAGGAACTTATTGGCGCAAATGGATCAATTGTGGATTTTGCCAATGGACATGAATACTTTGGTATACACAGAACATCAGAGGGTTGGGTTTACCGTGAGTGGGCACCTGGCGCTTCCAAGATGTATTTGGCAGGTGAGTTCAATGGCTGGAATCACAGAAAGCATCCGATGGAGCGTTTAGAAAACGGCGTTTTCGAGATAAAGCTTTCTAAGGATACGCTGTGGAATGGATGTAAGGTCTTAGCAATTGTAGAGCATGATGGTCAGGAGCTTGAGAGAATCCCGCTGTATGCACGCAGAGTTGTTCAGGATCCTACAACCTATCTTTGGAGTGCAGAGGTTTATGATCCGGAGACACCATTTGCATGGACGGATCAGGATTTCCACAGTGAACTTCCGCCGTATATTTATGAGTGTCATGTTGGTATGGCTCAGGAGGAGAGAAAAGTTGGTTCTTATCTTGAATTTGCAGATAAGATACTTCCGCGTATTCAAAACCTTGGATATAATACTATTCAGATTATGGCCATTATGGAACATCCTTACTACGGTTCATTTGGTTATCAGATCGGCAGCTTTTTCGCACCAGCTTCCAGAAGCGGTATGCCTGAAGATTTGAAATATCTTGTAAATAAAGCACACAGCATGGGTATTCGTGTGCTGCTTGATGTTGTGCATTCTCATGCGGCAAAGAATACACGTGAGGGAATCAACGAGTTCGATGGAACAGATTACCAGTTCTTCCACAGTGGCGCAAGAGGCTATCATCAGGCTTGGGATACCAGATTGTTTAATTATGGAAAGAATGAAGTTATTCATTTCCTGCTTTCAAATTTAAAGTACTGGATGAAGGAATTCCATTTTGATGGTTTCCGTTTTGATGGTGTTACAAGTATGCTTTATCTTGATCATGGTCTTGGAACAAGCTTTGACAATTATGACAAGTATTTTTCCATGAACACAGATATTGAAGCAATTACTTATCTTACATTGGCAAATGAGCTTATTCATGAGGTAAATCCGAATGCAATGAGTATCGCAGAGGATATGTCAGGTATGCCAGGCATGTGTATTCCAATTGAAGAGGGCGGTATTGGTTTTGATTATCGTCTTGCAATGGGTATTCCAGATATGTGGATCAAGTTCTTAAAGGAATACAAGGATGAAGATTGGGATATGTGGAAGCTTTGGCATGAGCTTACCAGCCACAGACCACATGAGAAGGTAATTGCTTATGCAGAGTCTCATGACCAGGCACTTGTTGGTGATAAGACAATTATGTTCCGTTTATGTGATAAGGAAATGTATTGGTCTATGGAGAAGAATACCCAGAACTACATCATTGACAGAGGTGTGGCACTGCACAAGATGATTCGCTTTATTACGATGACACTTGGCGGCGAGGGCTATTTAAACTTCATGGGCAATGAATTTGGTCATCCAGAGTGGATTGATTTCCCGAGAGAGGGCAATGGCTGGAGCTATCATTATTGCAGACGTCAGTGGAGCTTAGTTGACAATCCAAACTTAAAGTACTGCTGGTTGAATGATTTTGATAAGGCAATGATTTCCTTCACAAAAGAGCATCATATCTTAGAAGATGAGAACCCATACAATATGTGGGTACATCAGCAGGATGATATGATGATTTATGAGAAGGGAAATGTTGTATTTGCATTTAACTTCCATCCAAATCGTTCTTTTGAGGGCTATTTTGTTCCAGTATCTAAGGCTGGAAAGTATCATGCTGTATTGACATCAGATGAGAGCAGATTTGGTGGACAGGATCGTATTGCGAAGGACGTTGTCTATAATACGGTTGAACTTCCAGATGGAAGAACAGGCTTCTTTGCTTATCTGCCAAGCCGTACAGCAGCAGCATTTTGCAGAATCGAGGATGCAGTATCAAAAAAAGAGACTGCCGCAGCTAAGGATGCGGTAGAAAAACCAAAGAGAGGCCGTCCGAGAAAAGCAAAGACAGAAGAACTCACAGAGGCAGCAAAGACAACAGAAAAGCCAACTAGATCAAGAAGAGTAAAAAAGGAAGCTGCAGAAGAAGTACCGGCAGAGAAGCCAAAGAGAGGTCGTCCGAGAAAGGTAAAGGAACAAGAACCAGAAGAGACGCCAAAAAAAGAGGCAGCAGAGGTACCAACAGAAAAACCAAAGAGAGGCCGTCCGAGAAAAAAGCCAGTTGAGGCAGCGGCACCTGAAAAATAATTATTATATGAATATATGAAAAAGAGGAACTGTTTTTTTGCAGTTCCTCTTTTTTAGATGACTTATCGTTCTGCTTCCATCCAGCCATTAAATTTCATGATCTTAGCTTTTTGCAGTCGTTCATCCTGACTGTCACAGCAGCGATATTCTCGTGGTGACATGCCGATCATACGGCTGAAATAACGGTTAAAGCTGGAAATTGAGTGGAAACCAACATCTTCCGATATATTTAATATAGAGTTTTCAGTTGAGCGAAGCAGGTAGCACGCCTTGTTGATACGTACTGTATTTAAATATTCGAGTGGGCTGCGGCCCATCGCAAGATTAAAGATACGTCTGAAATGTGTTGGACTTAATCCGCATAGCTCTGCTAAGTAATCCATAGAAAAGCTTATCATATAATTTTGCTTGATATACTCTAGGGCCGGGACGATCGAGAGCGTAGAGGCACTGTCTAACATTTCAGGTGCAGTTTCCTGCTTAGGAAGAAAATTAACAGCGTCAATCAGCAGTGAAAGAAAATCAGAACGAACCTTTAAGTGGTGGTTTGATGGCTTTTCCTGCATTGAATAGCAGATCTGGTTAAAATAAAATGAAACAGAAGGGCTTTGACCTGCCGGAATTAAAAAAGCAGAATTGATTTTTCTTAGCAATTCTGATGTCTGCTTGGCATAGCCGCCCGTAAGCGGGTCAAGAAGTTCCTGTGGGTCAACAAACAGGTATGTCCAAAGACTTTGCGTACCAGGTGCACTATATGTTGTGTGAGGAATGTTTCGCGCAATTATGGTAATATCGCCAGCTGAAAAATGACAGCTTTCTTTTTGTATGATCAGTGTGCCCTCACCTTCGTGACAAAGACCAATTTCGAGGCAGTTATGAAAGTGAAGATTGGCACTTGGAACGTCAGAAATCCACCACTGGTTTCCTGTCAGCAGCAGAATAGGAAATTCAACACGAAGCGGATAATTACGAAACTCAGTAATAATATTTTTTTGTTTTGCCATAGTATACTCCATTAATGATAATGATTTTGTATAAAATCATCTGTTAGTGTTACTTATATTTTAAAGTAACCTGTCATCTTTGTCAAATTAAAAAGCTGACAACGGTTATGAATACACAAAATATATGAAAAGGGTTGAAATTGCATAGTATATGAAATGGTTTGATTAGAAAAAATGATAGAGTGTGCTACAATGCAAACAATCAAGTGTGACATATTGCACTATAAAAAGAGAAAGGAGGAGACAAACTATGGCAAAAGCTACAATCGGCAAGGGCGTAAAGACAAAAACGACCTGGGCAAATGCTTTGAAACGGGACTGGCAGTTATATCTGCTTTTGATGATTCCGGTTGCTTTAGTTGTGATCTTCAATTATGCATCATATGGCGGCATTCGTATGGTATTTATGGACTATAAACCTGCAAAGGGTTATGCCGGCAGTAAATGGGTAGGTTGGGCAACGTTCCAGAAAGTATTTAAGGATAAGGATTTTATCCGTGCGTTAAAGAGTTCTATCGTGTTTAACCTTTTGGATCTGGCAGTTGGTTTTCCAATGCCAATCATTCTGGCATTGATTTTAAATGAACTTCGTTTTCCGCGTTTTAAGAAGGTTACGCAGACTATTCTTTATCTGCCTCACTTCCTTTCTTGGGTTATCGTCGGAAGCGTTGCTTATCAGATGTTCCGTCCAACCACTGGTATGGTAAACGTATTCTTAATGAATGCAGGTATTATCCAGAATGGTATTCCATTTTTGACTGAAAAATGGCACTGGGCAGTAACCTACCTGTTAATCGGTGTATGGCAGGGAATGGGCTGGGGCACCATTATTTATCTGGCAGCAATCACTGGTATTAGTGGTGAGCTTTATGAAGCAGCTATGATCGATGGTGCAAACCGTTGGCAGCGTATGTGGAATATTACGCTTCCTGGTATCAGAGGAACTGTTGTTACATTGCTTATCATGAATCTTGGTAAGGTTATGGGAAGTAACTACGAGCGTCTGGATCAGTTTGGAAATACGCAGGTTAAGGATTTCTCTTATCAGCTTGCTATCTATATTTACGATAAAGGTCTTGCAAGTGCGAAGTTTAGTATGGCAACTGCCGTAGGTTTGTTCCAGTCTCTGGTAGGACTTGTACTTGTTTTGTTATCTGACCGCATTGCAAAGATGCTTGGTGAGGAAGGATTATTATAAGGAGGGTGAATTGTCATGGCAAAGAAAAATAAAGAAAATGACATTGTTACCGATGGTAGCAGAGCCATAACTAAATTTCATGTCAGCGACGTCGTGATGGTGGTCATCCTTGTGATCCTGTGTGCGACTTGTGTAGTTCCGTTTATTCACTTGCTGGCAAAGTCTGTTTCAAGTAATACAGCAGTTTTGGCAAAGAGAGTCAGCTTTTGGCCGATTGGCTTTAATCTGGATGCATATACATCCATTTTTGAGGATGGTTCTATGGTTCGTTCCTTCCTGTACAGTGTAATAGTTACATTAGTGTTTACCTTAATGGGTATGATCGCTTGTACATGTGCAGCTTATCCGCTGTCAAGAAAGAGATTAAAAGGAAGAACATTCTTTACCTTTATCTTGATGTTTCCTATGTATTTTAGTGCAGGTTTGATTCCTACATATCTTCTGTATTCTGATTTACATATGCTTGATACTGTGTGGGTATTGATTTTACCATTAATTTATGCACCATACAACATGTTAATTATGAAAACCTACTTCCAGTCTAATATTCCGGACAGCTTGGAGGAGGCAGCATTTCTTGACGGTGCAACAAACTTCCAGATCATCTGGAAAATTGTACTTCCGCTGTCAAAGCCAATTTTGGCAACTCTGTCATTGTTCTATGCAGTAGGACGTTGGAACTCTTATGCAGATAATAAATACTATATTCGTTCTGAGGGTTTAAAGATGGTTCAGTATAAGTTGTCACAGCTTGTATCTTCTGCATCAGAGGCACAGACAGCACAGCTTTCTGGTGAGGTTGTTGTTACAAGTACACCAGAAGTACTTCAGGCAGCATGTATTATGTTCGTAACTATTCCGATCATTTGTGTATATCCGTTCTTACAGAAATATTTTGTAAAGGGTGTTATGATCGGAGCTGTAAAGGGCTGATTGGGATTCAAAAAGATTTTATTACAAATCGTTACGTGAATTATAGAAATGACATAAAAGGAATTTGACAACAAGGGGCAATAAGATACGATATAACGTCGTTGCCTGCTGAAGGCGGCGGCAAAATATATAACGATCTTTATATAAGGAGGAATTTTACTATGAAAAAGAATCTTCGCAAGGTATTTGCCGTATCAATGGCAGGTGCTATGGTAGCAGGATGCATTCCGGCTATGGCAGACGAGGCAGCTTCTACCACAAATTGGGAGCCATTTGCAGAAACCGTGACTCTGAGAGTTCCAGTTTATGACAGAGGTGCAGAAGGTGTTCCGGATGTTTCCAACAACTATTGGACCGGCTGGATTCAGGAGAATTTTGGAGATCAGTATAACATTAAGGTTGAGTACGTTCCGATTACAAGAAGTGATGTTATGACATCATACGCACTGCTTGCAGCAGATCAGAACCTGCCGACAATCCTGATGGAGTATGATTATCCGAAGGTAGCTCAGTGGGCAGATGATGGTTATCTGGCAACCTTTAGCATGGATGATTTTAAAGAGGTAGCTCCTACCTATTATGCATCCATGGAAGAGGGTGGACGTCTGATGTACAGCACACTTGGCGGTGAGACATACTTTGCACTTGCTGAGAGACCATATTATGATACCGTTTATTCCTTCCAGACATTTGTTCGTATGGACTGGCTGGAGCAGGTAGGATATGATCATGTACCGACTAAGCGTTCAGAGTATCTTGATGCTATGAACAAGATCATGGAGGCAGGTCTTTGCGAGCATCCAGGCGGCGGTGCAATGCTGACGGGTGTTGGATCTGACCAGAATCAGGCATACAGAACTTATCCTTGCAACGAGGAAGAGTGGGCTATGTACGGCGATTACAACATTCCAGCACTTGGATGGGAGCCAAACTACAACCTATTAAAGAGAGCAAATGAGGATTACAATTCTGGTATCACTGATCCAGAGTACTATATCATCGACTCTGAGACAGCAAAGGCAAACTTCGTAAATGGCAAGAGCTACAGCTACAGCGGATATGTAAGTGCAAGCACAGATTTCCTGAATGCATTCTATGATCAGAATCCGGATGGAAAGTTAGCAATCACTCCGATCAGCAGTGAAGTAGATGAGTCTGGTGAAGACGGAATCGTAACAGTTCCGGCATGGAGAGCAGAGAACCCATTTGGTATGATCGTTGGATTCTCCAACACAGCAACTGATGATGAGTTAAAGGCTGCATGGATGTACATGGAGTGGTTAAGCCAGCCAGAAAACCTGTACACCTTCCAGTGGGGTATCGAGGGCGAGAACTACAACTTAGACGAAGAAGGCAACCCAGTTACCGTTAGTGATTATAATGGTGATTACAAGCAGGGCTACAACAACAGCAAGGACTACTGGTGTATCGTAAAGGAAAAGAGAACATTTGATACTGTTGAAGAGAACATCAAGGCTGATACTCCGCAGGATCTGCCGCAGAACTTCACAGATGATATCATTCAGTACTACTATGATCGTCTTGCAATCGCTGATCAGTATGGTTTAAGTGACTGCCAGTTCTCAGTAGTAATCGCTGCACAGTCCGAGTATCAGAACACCTTAGGTGAGCTGTACAAGGAGTTCAGAGATGCGCTGACCATGTGTAAGCCAGAAGAATTTGATGCAATGTATGAGGATTATGCACAGCAGTATGCAGATCAGGGATATCAGGAAGTTGTTGATGAGAGACTTGAAGCATTCCAGGCAGGAAACAGCACAAGACTTCCAGAGAATCAGAAGGCAGCTGACGCTGAATAATTCTGAAAAGTTATTCAAAAATAAATTAAAAGTGAAATAAAAAAGAATCACCCGCTACTGATTTTATGATCGGCAGCGGGTGATTTTTTACTGTGAAATAATCGGCACAAACTTTGCGCGGTTGCGAAGTGGATGATTCAGACTGATTGCACCAGTCCGCCGCCAAGAACAAGAACATCGCAGCTAAGCTTTTCTGTGATACCTGTTTCATTGGCATATGGCCAAGAAGTGGTATGTATCATAACGCTTGTTCTCCCTTAAATCAGAATTGAAATTCATATTTTGAAAATGCAGTACAAAGACGAATGCCAGACTCTGCATCTTCCTTTGAGATAACGCTGCTGCTGCAGTGAGCGTAACGAGTGACAACAGAAATACCGCCGGAACGGACACCAAAGTTTGAAAGATTCATACTAGAAGCATCACAGCCGCCTTTATCAATGACCTCATACTGGAATGGAATATCTTTGTGACGGCAGCACTGCTCCATGACAGCAATGACATCTTCATCACACAGAACAGATGGATCTGCAACCTTGATACCGATTCCTTCGCCGATTGCATTGCTTCCAGTCAGGTCGCACGGATAATCATGTGCCGGGGTAACGTCAACAGCGATGCCAATATCTGGTTTAATAAAGGCAGCAGTTGTCTTAGAGCCGCGGCAGCCAACCTCCTCCTGAACGGTAAATACATAATAAATGTCATTAGGATAAGTTCCGTCATTTTCACGAAGTGCTTCAATTAACTGAAAGCAGCCAACTCTATCATCAAATGTCTTTGAGCAGACAAGATCATTTGCAAGAGGAAGATATTCGCCGCAATAGCCGCATACAGAACCAACATGGACGTATTTAAGCGCATCCTCCTTGGATTTGGCACCGATATCAATAAATAGTGCATTAGGATCATTGTGTGCATCCTCAATATTTTTCATACTGCTAACAACACCATAGATTCCATTTCTAAAAACGACTCTCGTGTTGTAGGCAGAAGCAGTCCAGTTCCAACCGACATTGCATACTAAAAGACGTCCATCCTCCTCAATTTTCTTTACCATGAAGCCTATTTCATCCATGTGAGCGGCAAACATGATTTTTTTGGGGTGTGGTCCGCCTTTGCCCTTTTTAACGGCAATCAGACTGCCGAGCGGATCAACAATCAGCTCATCTGCGTATGGACGCACTTCCTGTTCAATCAATTCGCGTACCTTTTTTTCGTATCCAGCGATGCCCTGAGTTTGGGTTAAGCGGATTAGAAGTTCTTCATTTCGCATCGCAAATACCTCCTTATTTTTGACTGCATAATTAACGATACAAATATTAGTGCAAGCCTATAAAGATTTTATCACCTTAAAAATTGGAATGCAATATGTGATTATCGAGTTTGATTTTTTTTATAAATTAGTGCAAGCCCCTTAAGCATTAAGTCAGGATCGTATGAAATTGATTCCTCGCAGTACGGAAGGATTGCTGGTGCGATACCACCTGTGGCTACTACAATAGCATTTTCGCCAATTTCTTTTTTGATGCGGCGAATCATGCCGTCAATCATTGCGGCATTGCCAAAGAGGGAACCGCTTTTCATGCAGTCAATTGTATTGCTTCCTATCACGTGCTTTGGCACCTCTAAACTGATAAAAGGAAGCTGAGATGTCTGTGAGGAGAGTGAGTTTAATGCGACAGCAGCACCAGGGGCAATAGCACCGCCTATATACTGGCGCTTATCATTTATAACGGAAAAAGTCGTTGCAGTACCCATATCAATAATAATAGAAGGAACTGTATAAGCAGCTATAGCGGCAACGGCTGTCACCACAAGATCGCTGCCAAGCTGGGTTGGATTATCAATACGAATAGAAAGACCTGTTTTTACGCCAGGTCCGACAATCAGAGGTTCTTTAGGAATTAATTTTGTCAGCGCGGTCTTTATAATATTCGATAAAGGAGGAACAACAGATGAGATAATGCTGCCATCTACCTGTGCGTGTGAAATAGAGTGAAGTTCAAAAATTAGCTTAAAATCAATGGCATATTCAAGCTCTGTCTTATCGGTACGTGTAGAGAGGCGTTCTGTAAATAGAACGTGATCAGCTTCAATTCCTCCGACTACAATATTTGTATTTCCAATATCAACTGCAATAATCATAACAATCTGCCTTTCTGTGAGAACAACATTACGCAGAAAGAATATCATGATAAAACAGGAAAAACAAGTATCATTTTGGGTATAATAAAGAAAAAAGGAGCTGCTTTAATGAAAAATATTAAAAGAAAAACAAAGCCTGATTGGAATAAGCTGACAGCAGAAGATCTGCAAAAGCTTGAAATTGCAGAGGAGATAGGTGTGATTGACAAAATCTATGCAGGTGGATATGGAAATCTTACATCAAAAGAATCAGGGAAAATCGGAGGGATTCTTGCTGCTAGAAACAAAGCAAAGAAGAAGTAAAGAAACAGGTTGAAAGAAAGTGCGGAATCCATTATACTAAAAGTATAGAGATTATTATGAAGAAATGGAGGATTCAAAATGGATCACGCAAAGCTGTTAAATAAAGTAGACCACACATTGTTGGCACAGGGAGCAACATGGGAGGAAATTCGTCAGATTTGTGACGATGCTATCCGTTTTAAGACAGCATCCGTATGTATTCCGCCGTCATACGTAAAGCAGGCAAAGGGTTATGTAGGCGATAGAATGAAGATTTGTACTGTAATCGGTTTCCCAAATGGTTATAACACTACGGCTGTAAAGGAGTTCGAGACAAGAGATGCAATCGAAAATGGTGCAGATGAGATTGATATGGTAATCAATATCGGATGGGTAAAGGATGGCAGATACGATCTTGTCGAAGAAGAAATCCGCTGCTTGAAGGCTGCATGTGGTGACAAGATTTTAAAGGTTATCATCGAGACTTGTCTTTTGACAGATACAGAGAAGATTCGCATGTGCGAAGTGGTAACTGCGGCAAAGGCAGATTTTATTAAGACCTCTACTGGATTCTCCAAGGCAGGTGCAACATTTGATGATATCGCACTTTTTGCTTCACATGTAGGTGAGAATGTGCAGATTAAGGCAGCCGGCGGAATTTCATCCTTTGCAGATGCAGATGAGTTTGTAAAGCTAGGTGCTGACAGACTTGGAACAAGCCGTCTTGTAAAGATTGAAAAACAGCAGTAAATAAGATTGACAAAGACTACTTGAAGGACGTATACAGCTATCTTCGCAATCGCTAATGTGGCAGCACATGTGATTGGATGGGTAGTCGTAGCGCCAGTACTGGATATTTTAACAATAATAGCAAGGATTCTCCCACCTCTATAGGTGGCGAGATGAATTGCTATTGGAAAATTAACGGCAGTGGTGGGCGGAGAGAAATCGGTATCCCCCACTGACATGAGGCAAGTCACAGTCGGCTTTGTGCTGACATGTCAGACTCTGTGAAATTACCGACTGTGGATTGAAACAATTTACGCAGAGCCTGCAAAAAAGGTATTTGCGCAGGGCGTATTTGCTGCAATCTCCAATAGTATCACAGGAGTGATTGTTGGCGGACTGTTAATTGTGGCATATACAAAGACCATTGCAAAGAAAGGTTCTCTTGATAGAGAATAAAACTTTGATAAAGCCTTCTCATTTAGCTGAAAAATCTTCAGCTTGTGAAAAGGCTTTGATTTTTATTGTTTTTATGAGGTATTTACATGACGAAGAAAAAGTCCCCTGTTATTTCATCAGTTGACGGACATCATCAAAAAGCTGCAGATCATTTGCTGTAAGCTTTAAATTTGTTTCATATTTGCGTCCGTCGGCTGTTGTAATAGTAATTTCGGCAATAGTGCCTTCCTGCATTACGTTACCGTCAGAGACAGCACGTAAAAAAAGCGGAAACTTCGGGTGGGCTGCTGCAAAGCGGTCCCATGAAGCCTTTAACTGAAATATTTTAGCTGGGTTCATTTCAAAAATCCTTTCTATCCTTTGTTTTAAGCAGTTTGAGAACTGGGATAAGCAAAACTGTTTTCGTACATAAATTCTGGTGCGCAGTCAATTTCCTCATCCATCCATGTAACGGCACCATCAATAACCTTGCAATTTTTAAAAATGTTATCGTCTTTAAGCGGAAGGAAAGCAGATCCAGTCAATATTGTAGCATCAAAAAGACGCTGCTCTCCAGTTGAAAATGTGAGAATCATCATCATATCATCCAACGGCTTTGCGGAAATAACTTCAATGTCGTTTCTTTTTTCGCTTGCGTATACAATTCCATTTAATACAAACATAGGATACCTCCATTCTTTATTGCAGAGGGGTGATCTTATCAAAATGCTCACCTCTGACAGCTTTGTTCCAGGCAGCATAGGCCTCTTCTTCATGAAGGGCTAGCCATCCAACCAACATTTTAAATTGTTTTTGAGGCAGTGAACCAGCGAGAAGTTCACCGTCAATACCAACAGAAGCCTTATACTCTCCATATGAAACATGGACGTGTGGCTTGTTGTGCTGAACGGTATCATTAAAAAGCATTTTGATAACCATTCCTTGAAATCTACTTAGTTCGGGCATTATTCATTATGTTAGCACGTGTTAGTACGCGCGTCAAGTAATGATAAAAGTTTTTAAATAGACAAACAAGTGCCCCACCAAGACTGAAAACAAAAAACTATTGATTTTTTACATGAATATCTGCTATAACACATGTCATGTGTCCGACTTAGGCTTGATTTGCGCAAAGAAAGATTTAGCCGCTAATAACATTCTCTATATGGTCGAAGAAATTAACAACTTCAAGGGTGGTATGGCAGAGAACTATGTCAATGTGCAGCTCTCCATTAACGGCCACCATACCTACAAGCCTGCTTATGTAATCAAGCTCTCTGCCAAAAACTTCGGCTTTGAGGACAATAAAAAAATCGTTCCTCTCTATGCCGCATTTTGTATCTGAAATCAATATTTTGGCGATAACGTTAACAGAAAATGTAGGTGTTATTTTTTGCCCTATTCTTTGCTTTAATCTACCACCTATGAGCAAATAACTACCGCCTATCATGAAACAGTGGAAGTTATTTTCAGGATTTCTTATAATATAGTCGTGGAAAGGAGGTAATCGGATGAAGATTGAAATTAAAATTGACGAGGATTGCACAGAAATGAAGATTGTAGTTGTTACAAGTAAAGTAACCGAGGAAGTCAACGAAATAGTAAAAAGGCTTTCAAGTGAGCAGCCCCAGATGATTGCAGGTTTCAAAGATGAGCAGGCAACAATGCTTGAGCCAAACCAAATCTACCGGGTCTACGCGTCGGAGGGCAAAGTCTATGCCGAGGCGGAAAACGGGACGCACCTTCTCCGACTGCGGCTATACGAGGTGGAACAGCGCCTTGCAAAATGTTCTTTCGTGCGCATATCAAACGGTGAAATTATCAATTTGAAAAAGGTCAAAGGCTTTGATTTGAGCTTTGTGGGAACGATTTGCGTTTCTCTCTCAAACGGAACGGTTACTTATGTTTCAAGACGGCATGTTTCAAAAATTAAACAACTCTTAGGATTATGAGGTGGTAAAAATGAAAAAGAAAATTATAATGCGTGGATTATTTGGCTTGCCTACGGGAATTGCCATTGGATTTGTGATCACTCTGATTATTTCAGCTTGCATTGGGAACGGCTCTTTTTATCCCGTTACGCCCGAACTTATAGACACAATGGGAAATGAACTGAATGCAGTTATTTTGCAGACCGTTCTGTGCGCAATTATGGGAGTGGGCTTTGCAGCGGCATCGGTTATTTGGGAGCTTGACTCGTGGAGTCTTGCCAAGCAAAGCGGAGTTTACTTTATGATTATCAGTGTTGTTATGCTACCGATTGCTTATGTTACGAATTGGATGAAGCATACCATCCTCGGTGTTCTCTCCTATGTGGCAATATTTGCTGCCATTTTCGTTGTCGTTTGGCTTTCGCAGTATCTGCTCTGGAAACGGAAGATAAAGAAGATGAATGCTCTTGTCAGCAAAGACGAATAACAGAGGCAGAGATAAAATGATATGAAAAGAAAAATCCTTAGCATCTTAGTAGATATTGTGCTGATAACCTTGGGTTAAGATATGTCAGCGTAACGCTTGTTTGCGGCTTTGTGATTTTTCTTGGCGTTATGCTTGGGCTGAAAAGCCCTATGATTGTCGATAAAATTTTCGCCGGCGCTTTATCCGCACTGTTTCTTGCGGTGACAGTATATTTGTTTGCAAAATCAAATATAATACTCGGCAAAAATCCGAAATCTAAGGGCGTTTTTTGTAGCTGCAACCGTCGGTTGACATATTGAATGGTCTGAATTGGTGGTTTGCAACTTCGCAAAATGCTAAAATATGAGCACAACAATCAAATCAACAGGAGGATAAATATGATTTTTGCCGATAAGCTTATACTGCTGCGAAAAAAAGCAGGTTGGTCGCAAGAGGAACTGGCTGACCAAATGAATGTAACACGACAGTCTGTTTCAAAGTGGGAGGGAGCGCAGTCAGTTCCAGACCTCGAAAAAATGATACGCCTTTCCAAACTGTTCGGAGTAAGCACCGATTATTTACTGAAAGACGAAATTGAAGAAGCTGAGCATATAAGCTTGTCCGATGATGCGCCGACATTAAGGCGTGTATCTATGGATGAGGCAAACACTTTTCTTTCTGTAAAGCTGAGGACAGCTAAAACAATAGCGTATGCTGCCTTTTTGTGTATCTTATCTCCGATAGCCCTTTTGATATTGGGAGCAATCAGCGAGAGTATGGCAGGTGGCTTGAACGAAGATATTGCAGGTGGAATTGGAATGATTGCTCTTATTATTTTTGTAGCAATAGCCGCCGCAATGTTTATATCAAGCAGTAGCAAAAGCGCCCCTTTTGCCTATTTGGAAAAAGAAAAATTTGAAACTGAGTATGGCGTGAGTGGGATGGTGAAAGAGCGCAAAGCGCAATACAAGGATTTGCACACGAAACATAATATCGCGGGAACTTGCTTATGTATTGTCGCTTTGATCCCACTTTTTATCGGAGCAATAATTGACGCGGATAACGACCTGTTCCTCACAATCATGCTTTCTCTTTCATTTCTCATTGCGGGCGTAGGCGTGATTTGCTTTATCAAGACGGGCATTATATGGGCAAGCTATGAAAAACTGTTGCAGGAGGGTGAATATTCTAAAGAGAACAAGGAAAAACCGTCATTTTCATCTGCTATTTATACAGCATATTGGGTAATTGTAACGGCAGTTTATTTAGGATACAGCCTGCCATCGAATAATTGGGGACAGAGTTGGATAATTTGGGTTGTTGCAGGAGTAATATTTCCTGCGGTCATTGCGATTACTAGTGCCTTTGAGAAGAAATCAAAATGAAATCAGAATTATTAAATTTGGCAGCACAGCCCTCCAAGCCCGTTTAGGGTTTGGAGGGATTTTTATGCTCTTAGCAGTGTTTTTTATTATCAAATGCCGGATTGTAGGCATAAACATTTTTCGGAAGGCCTTCTTGAACATGGACGAGTGCTTCACCGAAACGCTGGAAGTGGACAATTTCGCGCTGGCGCAGGAAACGAATAGGATCACAAATTTCTGGATCGCTTATTAAGCGCAGGATATTATCGTAGGTGGAGCGTGCTTTTTGTTCAGCAGCGAGGTCTTCCGTCAGATCAGTGATGGGGTCACCCTTGACCTGAAAAACGCAGGCATTAAATGGGATACCGCCAGCAGCCTGAGGCCAGATGCCGAGCGTATGATCAACATAATATTTATCAAAACCGGAAGCCTTAATTTCTTCTACAGAAAGATTTTTTGTCAGCTGATAGATAATCGCGCAGACGATTTCGATATGGGCAAGTTCCTCTGTTCCAATATCATTTAACAGTCCCTTTGTCATACCGTCTGGCATTGTATAGCGCTGTGAAAGATAGCGCTGGGAGGCAGCGAGTTCTCCGTCAGGTCCGCCAAACTGAGAGATAATTACCTGGGCAAGCTTGGCATTTGTCTGTGTGATATTAACAGGATATTGAAGACGCTTTTCATAAACCCACATTAGCAGTTACCTCCTTCCCATGGCCATGGTTCATCAGTCCAGCTCCAACCGCGGTCAGATACGGCATCAGTACGAAAAAGCGGTTTGCCAGCAACAGCATACTGTTTTCGTGCCTGATTATATTGTACAGCGTTTTCCTGATATAGATGACGTGCATGAGGACAGTCAGGATGAGTATCCAAAAAGAGAGCAGCATCATCGCAGACAAAACCATGCATATAGACATTACGGTTATTCATACGCGCCTCCTTTCATGCGCTTAGAAAAGCAGCAGGTGGATGTGAAGGGATAATCGAGGGCGGCAAAGACTGTTCCAACGTTCAGAGCCTTTTGCGGCGGATAAATATCGCCAAAGGTCTGTACCGTCACATAAGAGATTCCGACAGGGCGGCTTGGAATGTTTACTTCAACAGGAGAAGTGCGATTTTCGCAAGAGCAGTTTGCTGCCATTCTATGATAATTCCCGCGTTGGATGCAGGTTCTATTTCCATTGTAGTCCATAGAGACTCCTTTGCGTGCTTTGTACTTGATATAAGATATGACAAAAAAAGACTGCGTGACAAAAAAATCAATAGAAATGCTTGATTGTTATTCGTATTTGCGATAGAATAATACAACATATGTGCAAAATTGGAATTTGCACTTATCAGAACAATTAAGAATTAAAGCTAGAAGAAATACTGGCAGAAAAAACAAGAAAACGAGAAGGAGGAGAAAAGGTTGAAGGAGCGGATCGAACAGTTGGCAGCCGGAGAGGTGCTGGTAAAAAAGCCAGAGCTGGATTTTTCGCCGGCATATCTGGAGGGAAGAGTGGAAGCCGGTACTGTGCAGAATAAAGAACTTGTGATCCGGGTACGAAACAGAGTACCCTTTAAAGGCTTTTTCTACTCAACAAATGAAAGAGTAAAAATAGAAACAAAGCAGGCGGCTGGTCAGAGTGCAGCTGTCTTGTTTGAGATTAACACAATTGATTTAAAATCAGGCGATGAGATTACTGGTGCAGTCGTTGTGGTTGGCAATGCAGGTGAGCAAAAGATTGAGTACCATTATAGTGTAGGTGAAGCGTCAGGCCAAAAGGCAATGCCGCATACACTTACAGAATTTGGTGCTTTTTATCTGGAAAATCCGTCACAGGCACGTCACCTATTTGTATCAGACAAATTTAAAGAGCTTGATTTTATGAAGGATCAGGTACAGCGCACGGCTCTCTATGAAGGACTTCTTGAAGGAAGTTCTGAGCATCAGGCATTGGAAGCCTTTGCTGTTGCTATGGAGTTAAAGAAGCCGGTGCAGCTTACAGTACAGGCCAAGACGCTGTCATTTACCGAGGAGGAACTACCGCAGGATGGCATTGAGCTTGTGGTGACAGCAAGTACATGGGGATGGTTTGCGGCACAAATCAAGACAGATGTGCCATGGCTTATTTTTCCTCAAAAAAAGATTACATCGCGCGATTTTTCAAATCAGCAAGGTGTACTGACAGCATTTGCAGATGTAGCAAAGATGCATAATGGGCGTAATACAGCGCATGTGCAGATCGAAACACCAATGCAGACACTAGAAGTTTGTATTCAGGTCAATCGCGATTATAAAGGAAAAAACACAAAGAATGCACTGCGTTCAGATGGCAGGCCGCCCAAGGCAGTTGTACGTTATCTGTATCATCTTCTTCTTGCATATTTAAATGAGAGCCACGAAGAAACAGAGATTTTTTCACAGATGGATCAGTGTCTGGAAGAAAATATGAAGAAATATCCGGCTAGTTCAGGTCTTTTTTTGTACCGTGTATGGCTGCTTGCTAAGCAGGAACGTATAGATGAAGCAAAGAAGCTTCTTGCCTGGTATAGTTCAAATTTGACACGCATCAGCACAAAACGTCAGCAGGAAGAATATCTTATGACGCTTTATTTACAGTGGGAGCTTACAAAGAAGGAGCATGATAAAAAGGAGGCATCGTCAGCTGCACTTGAATTGCAAAAGCAGACAGACAGTCTTGTCGCTTCTCTTGTATGGCTTATGACAGAGCGTGATTTAAGTGATGCTGAAAAGCTAAGACAGTGTGAACGTTTGTATCGCATTTACGGTGCAAAGCCTATTATCTATGCGTATGCAGCAAAAATCTGCAGGGAAAATCCAGATGAAATCAGACGTACAGGAGAATTTTGGATTCAGCTTTTATCATATATGCTTCGCTATTCATGTCTGACTGCGGCACTTGCAAAGCAGTATTTAACACTTCCTCTTGCAGGTATTGAAAATGCGCAGCTTTTATATCATGTAATGAAGCGAATGTATCGCAGCTGCAAAGACAAGCAGGTACTGACATTGATTTGTTCAGCACTGATTCGCATGGGAAAAACTTCACCTGCATATGCTTATTGGTTTGAGCTAGGCATTGCACAGGAGATCAATCTGACAGGACTTAATGATGCGTTTATGACTTCAATATGTGATCAGATTTTAGATCGCGAACTTCCAAATAGCATTCTTTTATATTATTCATTTAAGAATGATTTGGATAATCATACAAGATTGAATCTTTATACATATATTTTGGAGCATTTTCCAAAGGAATCTGATATGTATCAGGCATATGAGTCGCAGATGGATGAGTTTGCGATTCGCCAGCTCTTAGATGGACGCATCAATGCGAAGCTTGTACCGCTTTATGACAACTGGCTTAGTCCAAGCCTTATTGATGAAAATCTAGGTCATGTGCTTACAACACTTTTATTTTCAAAACAGATTACAACAACACTTCCTTACGCAAAAAAGGTTGTTGTACATTATGCGCAGCTTCGCCCAGAGCAGAGTGCGCGCATAAACGGTGGCGAGGTTTGCATTCCTGTTTATGCTAATGATGCAGCGATTCTTTTTGAGGATGCATATGGAAACAGATATGCTGATCCAGATATGAAAACAGTACTTCTTATGTATCGTGAGGAACTAGCTGCTGTCTGCAGACAAAAAGTTCCAGAGCAGCTTATGCTTATGATTAAGGAGTCTGATGATTTTTATACAAAGCCCTTTGCAAATCAGGAAAATCTGCAGCTTGCAAAGCAGCTTCTTGAAAAAGCAGAGGTTACACGTTCCTTTAAGCATGTGCTGACAGAGCGTATGGTTGAGTATTGCTATTTCCATGAGGAACAGACAAGAGAGCTTGACGCATGGCTGGTATCACTTAATCCTGGTGAGCTGACGAAAAAGACACGCGTTTATCTGATTGAGCTATGTATACTTCGCGGCTACAGCAAGGAAGCATTTGAATATGTCAGCGCATATGGAAGTGATGGCATTAGTCCAGATCTCTTATTAAAGATGACAGTGCGCCGTATTACAGAGACATTATACGAGTACAGCGAAACTCTTATAACGCTTTGTGTGCGTCTTCTTCAGGCAGAGCAGGTTCATGAGACACTTCTTCGTTATCTTTGTATGCATTATGTTGGACCAACACAGGATATGTATAATCTTTTATGCGCAGCATATGATGCAAAGGCAGACAGTAAAGATCTGGCAGCGCGTGTTGTAACACAGATGCTTTTTACAGGCAAAATTGATCATTTAGAGGAAGCTTATGAGATTAGCAAGAAGTCACATTGTGTATCTGGAAAGCTTGACCGCGCAGTGCTTGTGGTACGCTGCCACGAAAGCTTGATGAAGGAAAGTGTGCTTTCACAGGAAATGCAGGATACATTAGAGCAGCTTTTAATAGAGCAGCAGGATCTTCCAGAAGTTTTTTCACTTGCTATTCTGCAGCAGTACAGCAGACAAAAAGAGCTGTCAGAAAAAAGCAGACACTTATGTGAACAGTTATTATATGCTTATTGTGCAAAGGGTATTTATATGAAATGCTTCCATGGTCTTAAAGATATAATTGAGCTGCCGCATCAGATGGAAGGACGCATTATTGTGCAGTGGAATGGTATACCAGATTGTCATGTATGGCTGCGCGGTGAGCTGATTCCAAGGGGAAAGAAGGTTACATATGAGATGCAGGAAATTTATCCGGGTATCTATACAGCTGGTGTGTTCCTCTTCCCAGATGAGATGGTGCAGATAAGTGTGCGCTGTGGTGATGGCGATGAGGAAAAAGAGGTTAAGGAAGTACTTCTTGATCCATCCTCGTGCTATTGCAGAGAGGGCAGCATTTACGGCGAGATTCAGAAGCTGATTGAACTTGAACGAAAGGAAAATTACGACCAGTGGAAGGCAGAATGCGCCAAAGCGATTCGAAACCGTGAGGCAGCCAAGGAACTGTATGTGTTATTATAAAAGGACGAAAGATTATGGAAAAACTGATATTAGGTTTTGATTTATGCGATGATGTGACAAAAATAAGCCGGTACCGTCTTGATAACATGAACCCGGCAGACATAAGCTTTCCTCAGGCGGATAATCGTACAGTCATTCAGACGGCGCTCGGACGAAAGAAGGGACAGGACGGATGGCTTGTAGGAAAAGAAGCCTATGAAGCTGTGCTTGAGGGCGGAGGAGCTGTAGTTGATAAGCTTTTGACGCTGCTGACAAAAAAAAGCAGCGTAGCAGTTGGCGACAGGCGATATCAGCCAGAGCAGCTGTTAGGAAGCTATATAGGAACGCTTCTTGAAACTGTTTATGAGCAGTGCGGCACGCGAAGCGTTGCCAGACTTGTCTTTACGCTTGAAAAGACTGATCCGGCAGTTATGGACAGCATTATCCATTGTATGGACAGCCTTGGAATACCAAGAGAAAATGTCAGCATCATCAATCACACAGAGGCTTATTTGTATTTTGTGCTGCGCCAGCCAAAGGCAAATTTTGATAATAGAGCTTTACTTTTAGACTGGTCTGGAACTCAGCTTAGCAGCTATGAATTAAATTTGATTCGCAGTGTAAATCCGCCTGTAATTAAGGCAACAAGACAGGTGCTTGAAACTAGTCTGTCGCAGGATATGATGAGCAATGAGACTCATCGCAGGATGGTAGATTCAACAATTAGAGAGCATCTTGAGCGAATAATTGATCACCGTGGTGTAAGCTCTTTGTTTGTCAGCGGCAAGGCAATGGAAAACTGCCAGGAATGGGGAAAAAGCTTTTTAAATGCGCTTGCAGTCGGAAAAAAGGTGCGAAAAGGTATCTTTTATGAGAGCAACGTGTTCGCAAAGGGAGCTGTGATCAATGCAAACAATGAGCTGCACGGCAGAAATTCATATCCATACACAATTATATGTGAGGGACGTGTCGGTGCTTCAATGTGGATGGATACAAGTGTGCACGGCAGCAAGAAGGTTTTGATGCTTGCAAAAGAAGGCAGTAACTGGTATGATTGCCGTACAACAGCCGACCTTATTTTGGATGAGGCGTCCTCAATTCGCCTGAAGATAAAAAAGACAGGTGAAAAGCTGACTGTATTTGAAAACATCAGCCTGGATGCATTTCCAAAGAGGCCAAACAAGACAACAAGAGTTCGTCTAATTTTGACATTTACATCTGAGCATACAGCAATGGTGCGTGTGCAGGATCTTGGATTTGGCGAATTTTTCCCGTCATCAGGTATTGTTGTTAAAAAAGAAATTAAAATAGATTAAGGAGGCATCGGGAATGGAACAATATATTCAGTGCGGTGACATTGCCGAGAATCCGCTCTACGTAAAGGAACTAGGCATCCATATTTACACAGCGGAAGAATTCTGCTATTATATATTCAACAATACGTATCTGCTCGGTGAGGATTTTATCCGTCAGGAGGTCATTGACTTTTTTAGAGTTGAGCTTCATATGCCGGAATTAGCAGATAAAATTGTAAAATTCTACGGATCAAGTGCTGACATGGGTGCAGTATTGGTAATGATCATGCGTGAAATTGGTTACTATGAAGAAAACCAGATTCAGCAGTTTCAAAACCGTCTTGACCGTATGAACCGTCAGAGCCTTTTGGAGCGCAGCAAGGAAAGAGGAGATCTTTTGCTTGATAAAGGGCGCTTTGAATGTGCGGTTCAGATCTACAGCCAGACACTGCAGATGCCAAGAGATCTTCGGCAGAAGCCTCAATTTTATGGTCAGATTCTGCAGCATATGGGTGTGGCCTATCTTCGCATGGGATATGCGGATGAGGCGATGGAATGTCTGGAAGCTGCTTATGCAGAATTAAAGCGAGAAGAGATACTAGAGCAAATGTATTATCTGGCGCTTCAGACAGGAAAGCCATTTGCAAAGGAGCTTGAATGCGTGGCGAGCAGCCAGATTTCCAGATGGCAGGCCCATTACATGGAGGTTGAAACACGTCTTCAGGAGCAAAGTGAGCAGGAGACTGTTGTGCGCAGTATCGGAGAGGATAATGAAATCAATTTAAAGATTTCACAGGATTATCTGACGCAGCGAAAACGTGCCTATTGCCATATGGTAATGGACGAGTAAGAAAAAAGAGCAAAGAAGTGAGGAGACTTATGAAAGAACTGGACAAAACATATAATCCGTCTGAGATTGAGGGCAGGATTTATGACAAGTGGATGGAGAAAAAATATTTTCACGCAGAGGTAAATCGCGACAAAAAGCCATTTACAATTGTAATGCCGCCGCCGAATATTACCGGACAGCTTCATATGGGTCATGCACTGGATAATACCATGCAGGATATTCTGATCCGTTATAAGAGAATGCAGGGCTATGAGGCACTTTGGCAGCCGGGAACTGATCATGCAGCAATTGCTACTGAGGTTAAGGTAATTCAGAACTTAAAGACAAAGGGCATCGAGAAGAAGGATCTGACAAGAGATCAGTTCTTAAAGTATGCATGGGAGTGGAAAGATGAGTACGGCGGACGTATCGTGCGCCAGTTAAAGAAGTTAGGTTCCTCTGCTGACTGGGACAGAGAGCGCTTTACAATGGATGAGGGTTGCTCTGAGGCTGTTAAGGAGGTATTTATCCGTCTGTACGAAAAAGGCTATATTTATAAGGGAAGCCGTATCATCAACTGGTGTCCTGTTTGTAAGACATCTATTTCAGATGCCGAGGTTGAGCATGTAGAGCAGGAAGGTCATTTTTGGCATATCAAGTATCCGATCGTAGGTGAGGAAGGTCGTTTTGTAGAGATTGCAACGACACGTCCGGAGACTATGCTTGGTGATACTGCAGTTGCCGTAAATCCAGATGATGAGCGCTATAAGGATATTGTAGGCAAGATGCTTCTGCTTCCAATCGTTAATAAGGAGATTCCGGTAATCGCAGATCCTTACGTTGATAAGGAGTTTGGAACTGGCTGTGTAAAGATTACACCGGCACACGATCCGAATGACTTTGAGGTTGGAAAGCGTCATAATCTTCCAGAGATCAATGTCATGAATGATGACGGAACCATCAATGCAAATGGCGGCAAGTATGAGGGAATGGACCGCTATGAAGCAAGAAAGGCTATCGTAGCAGAGCTTGAGAGCATGGGTCTTTTAGTAAAGGTTGTTCCTCATGTTCATGCAGTTGGAACACATGACCGCTGTAAGACAACCGTAGAGCCGCTTGTAAAGCAGCAGTGGTTTGTAAAGATGGATGAGATGGCAAAGCCGGCAATCGCAGCATTAAAGGAAGGCCGTCTTAAGTTTGTTCCAGAAAATTATGGAAAGACATATTTGCACTGGCTGGAGGGAATCCGTGACTGGTGTATTTCAAGACAGCTTTGGTGGGGA
>ERZ1673699.744-NODE-744-length-32715-cov-30.789345_pt1 | contig 32715 bp, 35 predicted proteins | sample MGYA00580229_ERZ1673699 | MGnify/ENA primary metagenome ERZ1673699 (study PRJEB41218, sample SAMN15661785) | gut metagenome | host: Homo sapiens | place: Canada: London | collected 2015-08-20/2019-03-30 | study: EMG produced TPA metagenomics assembly of... | reverse complement strand
GGAACAATAACATCTGCACGGTCAGTTTTCAGATTAAATTCTTCCATGCGCTGTTCAAGAGTTATGCACCTTTAACATAAAGCTCTAAAGCAGCCAAAGGAGAATAAGAGAGGTTGGAACGTAAACAGTTGGGAATGAGTAGATTTGCACAAAGTTGCCAAATCGACATAAAGCAAGCGAGTGAGGAATATTGAAGTAGTTCAGTTACTAAATCGTGAGCCACAGTTACCTATGCAAAGCAGGTAACAATGCGGAAAGGAAACTTTGTGCACCAACGGATTTTATTGCGCTGATTCTCAATGTTTTGCGTATCAAGGAACGCTTACAAAATGATTATATTTGCACACTCAAAATGTAAGCGTTATGAAAATCGAAAAATTCAAGGTGTTGCTCTACCTAAAAAAGAGCGGAATGGACAAGAATGGAAAAGCTCCCATCATGGGACGCATCACGGTGAACAGGACTATGGCGCAGTTCTCCTGCAAGTTGTCTTGCACTCCATCGCTTTGGAATCCTCGTGCCAGCCGATTGGAGGGCAAGAGCAAGGAAGCCGTGGAGACCAACAAGGACATCGGGCAGTTGTTGCTTTCCATCCAAAAGGCTTTCGATGTGCTTGTGGAAAAGAGAACGGACTTCGAGGCTAAGGATGTCAAGGAGGCCTTGCAGGGCAGCGTCAAGACACAGACCACCCTTCTCTCCTTCGTGGACGAGCATATCAGTGAACTCAGCACCCATGAGGGCATCGATATGTCGAAGAGCAGTGTCTGGACTTACAGAAAGATTCGCAAGAATCTCGCTGAGTTCATCGGGGAGAAGTATAGGTTGACTGATTTGGCTTTCGGACAGCTGACCGAGCCTTTCATCAGTGACTTTCACCATTACCTGCTTGACGAGAAAGGCTTTTCATCAGGAACCATCACCATCTATGTGTCGCTCTTCAAGAAGATGTGCCGCATTGCCTTTGAGCGAGGCTTGTGCAAGAACCTGCTGTTTGCCCATTATCGGGTTGGCACTCCAAAGGTTACGACACCCAAGTCTCTCAGCATGTCTGATTTCATAAAAATCCGTGATGTGGAACTGCCCGAAGACAAGCCGAGACTATCCGTTAGCCGTGACCTGTTTCTTTTCGCCTGCTATGCAGGAACAGCCTTCATAGACACCGTTTCCATCACGAAAGCCAATGTCAAGGTGTTGGAGGATGGTGACAAATGGCTCATCTATAACCGCAAGAAGACTGGAACACTTGCCAGGGTGAAACTCCTGCCCGAGGCGTTGGAGCTGGTGGCGAGATACGAGGACGGGGCAAGAGATACCCTTTTCCCATTGCTGAGCACGAATCGTGTTCGTATCGATCTCATCACCATCTGCAAGTTGGCGGAAACGAGCAAGACCTATTCCTACCATTCGGGACGACACTCGTTCGCCAGCCTCATTACGCTGGAGGCTGGTGTGCCGATGGAGACCATCTGCAAGATGCTCGGTCACAAGGATGTGAAGATGACGCAGCGGTATGCGAGAGTGACCCAAAAGAAGCTGTTTGAGGACATGGACAAGTTCATCGCTGCAACCGAGAAGGACTTTATTCTCGCATTATGAACAAGGCTTTCAACTTTTCTTTTTACAGTTCAACTACATTATATTATAAGGACAACAACTATGAGCAGAAGTACATTTTCAATTTTGCCTTACATCAACAGACAGAAGGTGAAGGCAGACGGAACAGCCAACATACTTTGCCGCATCACCGTTGACGGCAAAAGCGCAGCCATTTCCACAGGCATATCCTGTACCCCACAGGAGTGGAACACCAAGAAGGGAGAGGTACGGAACGCAAGGGACAACGGACGATTGGCAAGTTTCCTTGCTGAGGTCAAGGATAAATACAACTCACTTCTTACCACCAATGGCATCATCACCGTGGAAATGCTGAAGGCTGTGTTGAAGGACAAGGATACGACAGGAAGGTTCTTGCTGAACTTTGGTGATACCATCGTGGAATGGTATCGAACCTCAAAAGCCAGACAAACCTTTCTGCACAAGCGGACATGGCAGAAGAACCTGAGAGCCTTTGTCCATTCGTTGGATAAGGACGACATCGCCTTTGAGGACATAGACGAGAATTTCGGGGAGGAATACAAGCTATTCCTGAAACGAGACCAGGGACGTATCGACAGCTACGTAAACCATTGCCTTCTCTGGCTGAACATGTTGATGTACAAGGCAGTGGACAGGAGCATTATCCGCTTCAATCCCATAGCCAAGATAGGGTATGAGAAGAAGGCAGCCCCGAAGATGACCCATATCAGCAAGGCTGACTTCATCAAGATGCTCTCTACCCCGATGGCTGACGAGCGAACGGAGCTTGCACGCAGATGTTTCATTTTTGCCTCGCTCACCTCCTTATCCTATATAGATGTAAAGAAACTGTACCCTCACCATATCAGTGAGAACTCCGAGGGTAGGAAGTTCATCCGCAAGGAAAGAGAGAAGACAGGCGTGGAGTTCTTCGTGCCACTCCATCCGATAGCCGAGAAGATTCTTTCGCTCTACAATACCACGGACGACAGCAAGCCTGTTTTTCCACTGGGTGAGAAGAAAGACATCTATCTTGATGTGCATACCCTTGGAATGGTGCTTGGCATAAGTAATAAGTTGGGATTCCACGCCAGCCGCCATACATTCGGAGTCTTGATGCTCAACGAGGACATTCCCATCGGCAGCATAGCCAAGATGATGGGACACGCAGACATCACAAGCACACAGGTCTATGCGCAGGTGACGGAGCAGAAGATTTCAAATGACATGGATAAGCTTATTGCCAAGCGAGAAAGGAACAGATTATCGAACGAAAAAACTATTGGAAAATGAACAGAGGAGTTATAACTATCAGCGAGAGCGGAACGGTATCCATGCCGACCGATACTGTATGGATGACCATGCAGGAGATTGCCGACATGTATAATGTATTCGGCTGCTATGTGCGCAAGGCTGTCAAGGCTGTATTCAAGGATGGCATTCTGAAAGAGCAGGGTGTACGCCGTCATGTCAGGAAGAACGACCGCATCAGCTATGATGTGTATAGCCTTGAACTCGTCATTGCGGTAGCCTTCCGTATTGACAGCATTGAGAGCAGAGCCTTTCGGGAGTTCATCATGCAGTCCGTCATCGGCAGACAGACAAGCCGCACTAAACTGGTCTGTATCTTTACAGAGAACGCAATGGCATAGAACAGCCATATAAAGCAACGTTCCTTGGAGGCTTTGCGCCTCCAGCCACTTGGGCGAACCTCCGCAGTGTGTTTTAGCATAGTATTAGATTTATACAGGTAACACAAATGATACTCGGCAAACACGAACAACTCGGTATAGCCAATAAAACGAGGCGACAACCTATAACAGCCACACTCGGTAAGTTATACGTTGTCGCCTTGTTCATTTCACCCCACTCATCAAGGACATGTATTTCTCCTACAAGCCCTTCATTCTGTACGCCTCACGATAGTTAGCCATCAGAATCTTCTGAATGTCGGACTCGCGGTAGAGTATCTTTCCGCCAAGCTGGATATACGGGATGACACCGTTGTTTCGGTAGTCCTGCAGGGTTCTTCGGCTCAGTTGCAGCCTGGCGCAAAGTTCCTTGTCCGTCATGAACCGCTCACCGCCAAGCATGGGGCGGTAGTTCATCACGGCACGTTCAAAATTGTCAACCATTCGGTTGAGGTGGTTCACGATGTGGTTCATCCACTCGCTGTTTCTTGTCATTACTTCATTGTTCATAGTTGTCTCGTGTTATTGTTAATACTTACGTTACTCGGTTTACTTGCTGCATTGGATAAAGTGGCTGTTGTATATTGACTGCCTCCTAACCTGTGCGCTTGCGAAAGCGCATGTCCTTTTTCTTGTCCTCCACTAAAGCTACGATAGCCATCACGTCCTCCGGCTTGTAGTAGGTCTTGTGGCTGATTTGCGTATAAGCCAATGTTCCGTTGTCCCGAAGCGTCTGCACTGTCCGTGGGCAGATGTTGAGCGTCTGACACACGTCCTGCGTGTCGAGCCACTTGTTCATGGTCTTGTCCTCACTGCGCTCACGGATTCTGTCTATGCGCTTCACGAAGTTCTCCAACTGGGCATCAAGATAGTTGAATGCCTCTTCCTCGAATACGATGAATCCCATACTTTTCTTTTTTCTAAGTTAATACTATGTTGTATGTCGCAAAGCTCCACGCATATGCTGTGCTCCACGTTTGTGAGTGCAAAGATAAGGCACGGCAATCTAAAAACAAGCGTTTTCAATTTCTGTGGCAGTATGTTGCCGGGGTTTGCCGACTTCAACGCCAAAAACAACAAGAAAAACTTGCACGACTGCAACGAATACATGAACAATGATGAGTTGAGAAATACGTTGAAGTTCTCACAACTATCTCGGTATGCAAATAAGCAAGCCACAACTAAATTGCCACGTTACACCCAATCAGTTGCATGGCTGCACTCAGTACACTTACTTTGCACCCGACAATCGGTCAATGGTGCAAACCGTGACCACTATACTAACAAATAAAACAGCATAAGCTATGGCAAGAACAAAAGATGTAGTCTTGGCTCCTGAGCAAAAGGAGCTGATGGAAAAAGAGTATTTGGATTTTGTTAAACCATCTACGTATGGCAACAAAGCCAATCCAAGTAGTTGTAATTCTCTCTATGATGATGTAGAGAACCCAGAGTTGAGAGCAATTGTAGAGAAAGTTGCTGCAACAACTCCCTATAGAGAGGAAACATCAACGAACGAGGCTCAATTGCCACCGAATCCGCAGAAGCGCATCAGTGGCAAGCAGCGCAAGGCGACATTAGAGGAGTATCAGCAGACCTTCCTCCAAGTTCCAAGGATTGACGACCGCAAGCCAGTCTTCGTCAGTTCCGATGTACGAGACCGTCTTGATCGTGTCGTCCGCATCCTCGGAGGGAGACGCATGAGCGTATCGGGCATCATCGAGAACATCGTGCGCCACCACCTAAGCCTTTATGAAGAGGACTTCGAGGCTTGGCGCAAATTGTGAGAATTAAGGTCTGCGACCTTGGACGTGGATAGCTGAAAGGCTGTAGTTCCAACTAACGTGTTCTGAGAGGGAGCGAGGTTATGTTTTGGGAATCCCAAAACGCCTCGCTCCACCATAAGGGCGGAGGAATTTTGCTCCCAACGGTCGCAGAAAGTGAGTGTACCAACTGTAAACAGTATATCGAATGATAAGCATACATGAACAGGACAAAAAAAAGGGCGGAAGACTGCCCACAGGCAGGGTTCGCAAGTTGTCGAAGTCTGTCACGGTGAAGTTCTCGAAGCCAAGCTACGAGGCATTGAGACTGAGGGCGAGAAAAGCCAACCGCAAGTTGGCAGAGTACATCCGTGAGTCCGCCTTGAACGGCGAGGTGGTCAGCGGACACAATGCAGAGACGGTAGCCATCGCCAAGAATCTCATTGGCATGGCGAACAACCTCAACCAACTTACCAAGCTGTCGCATCAGAGAGGGTTCCAGGAAACCCATGTGTATGTAGTGGACTTGTTGAGGAGATTGAAAGCAATCCTTGGCGAGTATCGCCAAGCAAGTTATAAACCGAAGCCAAGTAGTATGGGCAGAAAGGAGAATACCACATGATAGGCAAGCTAAAGAAGGGCAGCTCATTTGGTGGTTGCATCCGCTATGTTACAGGCAAGGACGAGGCGAAAATCCTTGCTTCCGATGGTGTTCTGCTCGGCACGAATGCCGAGATAACGCAAAGTTTCGAGCTACAGAGGCAGCTAAATCCAAGGATTAAGAAGCCTGTGGGACACATTGCATTGAGCTTCAAACCCGAGGACAAGCCACGTTTGACGGATGAGTTCATGGCTAAGATAGCCCTTGAATACATGCAGATGATGGGCATCACCAAAACCCAATTCATCATCGCAAGGCATCACAACACGGACAATCCACATTGTCATATCGTATATAACCGCATCAATAATGAGGGCAAACTCATATCAGACAGGAATGATTACAGGCGTAATGAGCAGGTGACCAAGGCTCTAAAATCCAAGTATGGATTGACTTACGGAACGGACAAGAGCAAGACTAACACTCGCAAGTTACGCAATGCTGAGCGAGCCAAATATGAGATTCACAATGCTGTAAAGAGCGCATTGAGAATGGCAGATAGCTGGGACGAGTTCAAAAGTGAACTTGCAAAACGAGGTGTTCACTTAGAGTTTGTCTATAAGGATAAGGAGCGAACCAAGGTTCAAGGCATCCGTTTCTGCAAGGATGGATATAGCTTCAAGGGTACGCAGATTAGCCGAGACTATAGCTTTGGCAAACTGAATGCGAGATTAGAGGGAACGGAGAACCTTTTATCAGCAAGTGCCAACTCTGCTCAGCAATATGAGCAGGGCTGTTGCAAGAATGAGCAGGAGCCAGCCATATCGGAGAGCAGCCAGGACCCTTGGGACGGTATTTCTTCCATTGGACTTTTTGCTCCAGCCAATGCTCAGACCTTTGAGACATTCCCAGAGGATGAATCAGTCAAGAAGAAAAAGAAGAAACGCAGAAGAGGCTTTAGCCTTTGATGCAAGTTACAAACCATTCAAACAACAAAAGAAATATGAAAGAAGAACTATTGGAAGCCATCTACGGCACTGTTGAGAGATTGGAGCAGAAAGTCGATGAACTTTCTGCCTCCACAAAGAACGCAGAGGCGGAAAGCACTCCAGTCTCTATAAGCAAGCTTGAAAAAGCAATCCTTGCTATGGCTGTAAAAGAAGGGGAGTCTATTGACAAATTGGCAAGATTAAGAGAGGCTATCTGCATCTTTACCGACCTTACCAAGAAAGAAGCAAGTAACGGAGAACAGCGAAGCAAACTCTTGTTTGATGCAATTAATCAGGTGAAACAAGAGCTGAATGCCACATCAAAAAATGTGCAGGACAAACTTCACGCAATGGGTAATACACCTCTGAAGAAAGTTGTGACTCATCGCTTCGAGCCAACTTCAAAGTATGTTCTTCTTTTCATTGGTGGCTTGGCTCTATCTCTTGTTCTCTCCATTTGGGGTAATCTCACCCAATGGCGAGAGCATCAAGATTGGGAGGAGGCAGATTTGAAGTATCGGGCTTTGAAGATGGTGCTTCCATCCGATGACCCCAATGTTCGATACATCGAAAAGAACTTTTCTGTATGCCCAAATAAAGAAGTTATTGAGAATGTGAGAAATCGTGTTACTGCTTATGAGGATTCTGTCCGCCACCATTATGAAATGATAGAAATAGCAGCTTATAAAGACAGCATTGCCAATCGCCTATTGCGAGAGTCTAAAGAGATTAAAAGTAATTTTGGCAATCGTTAGACAACGGAACTATTAGTAATTTAGAGGTGTATAATGCAATTCAACCTCCCATTATATAGCAGACTTTTCTATATAGTGGGAGGTTCTGATGTATTCCTATTTGTATTTTGCATAGGCTTTTTCCAATCGTTTGTCATACTGATTCTGGGCATACCCAGAGCCATTATAATGTCGGGCAAACTCTTTCCAGTCAAGATTTCGAAGATAGCCATCCCATCGGTTGCCTTTGATAAACCGAACAAACAGTTCCAGCTGCTTGCCCTCACTTTCCGTCATCATCTCCACAAACTCGCTAACGGATTTACAACCGCTCACCTGATAGTTGAATCCCATAATCTGTGCCAATCCCCAACTTGCAGACGAATCGGCAGCTTCACGATGGATAGCTCTTGCACGCTCCAAACGGTCATATTCCTTCAAGCCACCTTGATAATGGGTCTTCGTCCATTTGGGATAGAGGATGTCTTCATTGCCTTTCTGATGTTTGGCAGGATCAATGCCTCTATTCTTCAACTGACTCCAGAAAATGTGTCCCTCAAATAGAATTGTAGGTTTGCCAACAGCAAGGAAACCGCCCTTGTTGCCTGTTTCAACTTCAAGCACAGCCTTAATTGCGGCAACTTCCACACCAAGCAGCTCTGCTGCGTGTTTGAAATCCGATTCTGTGAGACGCAAGGAAGCCAAAGACTGGGCACTGTCGCTTTGCAACATATCCCATGTGCGTTGACCAACTATTCCGTCGGATACCAATCCGTAGTCTTTTTGAAATTTACGAACAGCCACTTCGGTATCATTACCGAATATCCCATCAGCTCCTACGTGATAGCCCTTCTTGCAGAGCAATCGCTGAAGCAACTCAACATCTGTACCAAATGCACCTCTTTTTAATGTTTGCATAATTTCTAATTTTTACATGTTATTGTCATTTTGACTTATTGTAGAACACGGCTTTCTTCTTTATGCCGTTTCCCCCTTATAGAAATATACTTTCATCGTATATTTTCTGCCTTTGCTGATGCGTAGCAGGGCTTCTGCGTTCATGCGCTTCCAACCCTCAGTCAGTTCAAGGACATAGCCATCGGCAAGTTCCATGCTGAACGTTGTCTTGTCTGCCTTGATATGTCTCTGCAACCATTCACGTTTCATGCACGATAGGTTTATGAGGAACAGGTAGGCATCCACAAAGGTGGCAGGTCTGACTTCCCAAATATTGCGCCCTTGCCTTTTCTTCACCTTGACAACCCTTTCCTTCTTAGCCTTTTCCAAAGACGATATAATGGATTCTTCCAACAAGGATTTGTCCATAACTTCCCTGATAGCCTTTTCACCGTTTAAATCGTCCTCATCCTCTATGAGAGGACATTCCTTATCCACCCATACGCCAAACTTTTTAACGACCGTGTCTCTTATTCTTGTCCATATTCTTCTCAACCACATTATTATATAGAGTTTACCGGTTAAACTTACTTGTACTTTCCACTCGTTTCTGTGCAGCTTCTACCTTGGCGAGAGCTTTCAGAGCCGAAGCCGACTTGTGCCTGTCTATGTTTAGCTTCAATAGGCAGTAAGGACAACGTAGATATCCAGAAGTCAGCAATTCGGTGATGGTGGTAGGAATAAACTTGCCACATTGAGGGCAAGCCATACCTGGCACTTGTTGTGCTTGCTTATTATTCATCATGGTTTGCCTCCTTTCCTTCTTCTACCGCTTCCATCTGCAAATTGTTGGTGGTAAGATGAAGGAGGTTGGCTAAACCTCCAGGCATATCAGCCTGTTCCATCCTTACCTTCACTTTCATGTTGGCAGTAAGCGATTGTTGTGAACTGCTCTTGCGTGAGCCTTCGACTTTTGCGGAAGCCATTGAAACTCGTAGCTTGACACCCTCTGCCGTTTTCTCCTGAGGTGTAGCTCCATTCTTCAAAGAGAATGTGGCATCTGTATCTGCACTTAGGGCATCAACAATCTGAATGTCAAAATCGAAATCAGCTTCTTTTACTTGAAGCAATGGCAGAGGAACCAATGTCAGCAATGGTATCTTTACCTGTTGTTGATGAGTACCATCCACATCGTGGCTTTGATAGTTGAACTCAAGCATACGCAGTTCACCGACCTTGCCTGTTTCCTTGTCGTATGACTCGAAAGCCAATTCCATCAGATAGCTCAAATAGCGTCGTGCTGCTATGGAGTCTGCATCAATGGTAGCAGCCAATGGACCGGAGATAAGGTCTTTCAACTCCATCACTTGGCTACTTGTTCGTTTTATATCTTTTCCTGTAGGCATATTCTTCCTTTTTTATGGTTCTACAATATTTTATTCCTCAGAATATAGTTTGATGTTATTTGGCGGAACGTGGAAATGCAAGGTATGAATGCACTCCTCTGGCAAGTTTGCCAATTCCTCAGAGTTCAATGTCACATCTACAGATGGTATGATTCGCTTGCGCTTCAAGTTGATGTCTTTCAATAATGATGGCATCATATTTTTCAAGAAGTTCTCCAAGTTGTCTCGTATATCTTTACGGGTATTTTCCCCATCAGGTCTGTTGAAAAGTACTTGCAGGTCTTCGTGTCCAAGCAAATTTTCATCACATACAGAAAGAATACAGTCAAGTAGAACACTTTCGTTGACACTTCCATCATCCTTGATGAGAGAAGTGAAGCTCAGCTGCATAGCTTTCAGAATCTTACGGCTCAAAAAAGCACTATATTTTCTTTTCAAATTATCATCTATGGCAAAATTTGCCAACACCTTAGTGCCACTATCCATTCCATCTTCAGGAAAGAGAGATTGCAACACAGGTAGGGTGCTCTTGATGATTGCCTTGGCAAGATCAATACTTATTTGTTTGGCAACCTTGCGCAACAGAGGATAGTTGATTTCGTATTGCTCTGTTTGGGCAGAGTCACTTTTCACACCATAGCGCAAGTCAAGCTCCACCTCACCAACAGCAACTGTCGGAAGGGCGAACTGTTCCAAGCGTCCATTTTGCTTGTAAACATCCTCCAATGATATGGCATACATATTTGCCTCATGTTGTGCCACTATCATGTCTCGGAGTATTGAACTGATTATAGTACTTAATTGAGCCATAAGATTCCTTTAATTTACGTTAGATTATGGTTTGGTTGTGTCTGTTTTTGTGTCAGGCTTTACGTTCTGCACATCAACCGAAACCTTCTTCTTACCTGCAACAACAGTATAGGTCTTAGCCTCTTTGAGTTCAAAGACCACGCTATCATCGCTTACCTTACCTGTCACGCCGTCAATCTTGATAGATTCAGGCTCGAAGATGCCCTTGCTGTTCTTGTAGGTTGCAATAAGGGTAGCCTTACCATCAGTGAGGGTAAGCTCACGAGCACTAACCTCCAAAGTTCCATCTGGGTCAGAAACATCAAGTGTATTACCCAGAAGTTCAAGAACCTTGGCAAGACCTGCTGGCATACTATCCTGACCAGCCTTGACAGCCACATCCATCGTGTACTCTACGCTATACTTAGATTCTTGTGTAGCCTTTGAGTCTTTCTTGGATGAGTAGTTAGCCTTCATCTTGGCGTCCATGTGGAAAGGTCCCCATTTTGCGCCAATGCTTGCCTCTGCGCCAACATCTAGAGCCGAGCTGCTTGACTGCTCACTAACACTTGAAGAGGAAGCGGAGATGTTCGCCTTGAAATTGATGTCAATGTCGTGGATGGCGATGTATGGGATAGGTACAATCGTCAACAGCGGAACATTCAACTGAACTATGTGACCGTTCTGCATGAACTGGAAAGAAACATTTACAGCTTCTTTCTGACCTGTATTAGGGTCTGTGTTCAATCCTACTTCTTGAATAAACTGCCATGATGTCTGCGCAGCCATAGCTTGCGCTTCGATACATGCTTTCAACGGACCTCCGATAATACTACCGAAGGGAATCGCCTGCAACGCATTGGTTGCTACCTGCGAAGGAGTTGTGTCAATTGCCATAATAAATACTATTTAAGAGATTAAAAAACAAATGTAACTTGCAAATGATCAGAAAAAGCCGCATTGTCACTAACAACGATACCATGAGGTTCCAAATTAGCACAACAATAATCCAAACAGTTACCAGAATTGTGAGTTGGAAACATCTTATTTCCCACATAAGGTGAGAAAATTCCATATCTCAGTTTTGTTACAGCATTTTTCAATTCCTCTGATGTCATGGAAGGGTTATTGTTAAAGTCTCCTATTAGCACAACATTTGAGATATTGTGTTGTGTAACCAACTTATCAATTTCAGTCAATGCATATTGGAAGTATGCTTTTGCAAAAGCTGAATTACCAGAAGGGGCATGAATGTTATACACTGCAATTTGTCTCCCATCTATAGGATCTTGTACCAAAATCCCAAAAACTTCTCTTGTCTTGGTGTTTGGATAAGAAGGTATTAAAGCATGACAATTGCAGTCTAATTCTGCTCTAACAAGAATGGACATGCTGCATCGGAAATTAAATGTCCCGTATTTTAGTGAATAGCGATTCACTTTAATACCTCTACTTTTTGTTCCAATGACAATGTCTCTTGTCAAAGTAAAACTATTGTTAGACAATAAAACTTCACCTTCTTTGTCTTCATTCTGGAAAAATCCTGTTTCTTGAAGACAAAATACGTCTATGCCTTCATTTAGCATTCGGCTTTTAGCCTCTGCAACAGTGGAACACATTCCATTGTAAGCATTACCTTGAAGATTCCAAGTGGAAATTTTCATATTTCTAAAGTTTTTCCTTACTCATTTACTATTAGGCTTTTCAGGACCCGCCTCTCAACGTTGATGGTGCAAAGATACAGCGAAAGCCCGACTGGTGCAACTATTTCCACCAGACGGGCTTTGTGTCCATCGAACAGGCTATACTAACCTGTTATACCATCAAAATCTTACTTGTTTCGGTTTCTCGAACCCCAAAAGTGAAACGAGGACTTCAAGGCATCACGGTACTTGTCACCAATGTGTACTTCCATACCATTCTCCAAAACGACATGTCCATAATAGTACATATCGATGTAGCGAATGTTGACGATGAAAGAACGGTGAATACGCTTGAACATTTGCGGATTCAACTCTGGCTCAATGTCACCCATAGGACAAGACTGAGTGTAACGTTTGCCGTCAATCATGTGGATAATACAGTTGTCCTTCATTGCCTCAATATAAGCAATGTCACTGACGGTGATGCGCTTGCATCCCATACCACAACTAATCTAGAATACATCGGTAGGGTACAAACACTCGTTTGATGCTTTCATTTCTGTTCTCATAATATAATTTTGTTTGAGCACCTCACGATTGACGCAAAGGTACTCCAAACCATGAAAACAGGTAGCACGAAACCACCATACAGCCATATTATCCACCAAACAGACATCAGGGTACGATGAAGGGTCTATACGCCACTTGTCATCGTGGCATATAGACCCTTGTCGTTTCCCGTGAGGTGCGGGTAAATATAATTGCTGAGCACCTAATACTCCTGCCCAGCTTAGGAGTTTTAGTGAGTTATGTTCTTTACTCTACCTTGTTAAAAGCGATAGAGGTGAAGTTCACCACTCCTGATATAGTATAGCATGCAACCTTATTGGTTCCTTTTTTATATCGGAACCATGTTGAGCCATGGTCATCTGCCCCAGCCATGACATTGGCAAAAGCAGTGACCCATGCATTTTCAGGAATGTCAAGGTCTTCCAATCCTAACGTTTTGGAAAAGCCAACTGTAAAGTGACCAGTTGCACCAACACGTTTGGGTGCATCTCCCTTGTTTGTCTTATAGTAGCATTCCAAAGCACAAGAAGTACCAGATTGATTAGAGAGCTTAATCTGATTGATGCCCACTTCTTCGTACAAATCTTCCTCGATGACCTTTATAAACTTTGTGGAGTTGCTCAGAGTTGTACCCGACAATTCATATACAGCCGTAGAATTGGAGTCTATATCATAAACAACCCAATCTTCGCTATGGCTATCCTTACCTGCCTTTACGTTACTAAAGGCAGTAACCAAAACTCCATTAGGAATACCAAGTTCGCTAAGTCTCAACACATTGCTTTTTCCTTTTGTAATATTGCTCGTAGAGCCCACTCGCTTAGCTTCCCCATTAGGAGTTGCTTTATAATAACACTCCAAACTACAGACCGTCCAAGACGAATTCTTCAATTTTAATGCGCCTACTTTCTTATCTATGAAATTTGCCATAATATCCGTATTTTACAGTAAGACATTTTATTTTCAACACAAAATCAGCTGCAAATCATTACCTCCTTTCTTATAGCAGCAAAAGAATTATACAATGTTTGCTGGGCACCTCATACTCTTGCCCAACTTAGGAGTATAAGTAGTATATCTTGTCTCCGCAACTTATAGATTTAAATCTATAGCCAAGAAAATCACAAGTACGATGTTCCAGGGAGTTTTTATAATTTTCCCCGTCAGGATCAGGCTCCCATCCTGTTTCTGTATATTTATCAGACATCTTTCTCTGGTCGCCAGACAACACCAAATCTATAGAGTTCCTTGTATCACAAATATAAAAGATTTCCGTACCAGCCTTGGATATATTCCCCAATGTCACTTTTCTGAGCCATGAGCAGGACACAAAAGCCATGTCACCTATGCTTGTTGCATTTGGAGCATTAACAGCTTCCATATTGTAGCAATCACAAAAGGCTGATTGCCCAATGCTTTTAACATTTGGCAAGTTTATTGATTTTAGCTGAGTACACTCCAGAAATGCTTCAGCACATAATGTCTCAACTCCGTTAACAGTTAATTCAATACTGCCATCATCTGCACTACTTAGGGCATCTTTTATCTTCTTAAGCACATCTCTACCTGCATCTGCATCTAAAGTGATTTCAATGTCCTTTTTACTCGCAGCCAAAGCCTTTTCTATGACCAGTAAAGCCTTTTCTGTAGTTGTTACAGCATCGCCCCCTTCGATAACGCTGCCTGTACTCCAATCAGTAACATTTACATTTCCTACCGCAGCCTTATCCTTACCTATTTTTACATTATAGGTATAGCTCTGAGCATATTCGTGAGCAGGAATACCCTTTACAAACAATTCTTTAGACAATTTTGAATTGCCATCTTCATCATTGTATGTCACTGTGAGTTTGAGGAAATTCTCTCCATCTTTTTTTTCACCAGGTGCAACCAATGCATAGAAGACATAATTACCATTCTCATCAGGAGTTGGATCTTTATAAGCTGTGATTTCTTCTATGTTCTCATTTTCTCCTACTTGCTCTTCTGCCGAAACATGAAGCTTAGAATAAACTTTTACATCGGTAAGCACAGGCTTCAGTCCATCGAATTCATTGCCAAAAGAACTTACTCTGACAACAACACGAGCTGTTTGACGCTGAAAATCTAACTCCAACATTCTATCTTGAGGAGCTTTAGGCTCAGTTCGACTAGTCCACATATAATCAGACTTGGCTATTTTGTCAAGGGTAGATTGGTCAGCAGACACATATCCACTATATATCGTATTTACAGTGTTTTCACTTGCGCTATAAGGGTATATTGCTCTGAAATCCTGTACGCCACCCGTCCAACACAAATAGTCACCATTTTCTGGTATCCAATTGTCACCACTTTTAGTGTAATTTACGGTTTTACCATTAGTCAATATGCGGATTAAATCGCCATCATTAAACACAGACAGAGCTTCTTCTGTTTTGCCCACTGGATTACTACGTGTAAAAATACTATTTTTACCAACGTTGGCTGTAACCTCAACTACATTGCTCAAAGTATTTATACCTTGCTCTTCCTCATTAGAGCAAGCAGCGAGCATTGCAACAAATGCTAATGCGCCAATATATTTTGTTATCTTCATATTTTGTATCTATTAATGTCAAACAAACTTTTATTCTGTCTCTAAATTGTCGGTATGCTCTTCCCCCCAAGGACTTACCCCTATGTAACTTATCTGTACCACATCCTTGCCTACCAATAAATGCAACTGATGGCTTTTCCCTGACAAAAATACAACATCATTTTCTGTAGCAGTCCAAACATAAGAATTGCCATTCACTTTAAATCCGATGCTAAATTTTCCGGAAGTGACAGTCTGAGGGATTACAATAGCTGAATAGTTGAAAGTTGGATGGGCTGTTTTTTCATCGGCTCCATTGAATTTAACAACCTCAGGAGTAATAGCAGTTGCACCTTGGGTGTTATCAACTTTTGCAACTATTGATTCTGCTGTAAAATCCACCTTACTACTTAGGATAGTTCCATTTATCTTTACATCTGTTACTGATTCTGCCGTAATAGGCTTTTCCTTGTTTTGGTTAAACTCATCTCTTAGCTCGATAGTCAGATTCAACTGACTAAGGATATGGGAGAATGTAATGTCAACAGCTTGGTTGGCATTCAATTCCGTACCAGGAGTGAAGTTCTTTTGTCTATAAACAATGAAGTCTGAAGTATAGTCATTAGCATTGCTTTGGTCTGCCTGTACAGCAAAAGCGTAATCATTATTTCCATAGACTTTAACTTTGCCATTTGCATCTTCGGTAGTCTCCTGATATGGCGCATAAGCCAGAATATCAACAGCGGTAGTTGAATTCTGCCAAAACATTTGGGTAGCAGGATTCCAATTACCATTTTCCTGTGTTACCTTGATATTGTCATAGGTATACTTGTCACTACCTGCATTGTTGATACAGAAGCCGAACGATTTAAGCTTATCGGTGCTGTTTCCGTAAGAGGCACGGGTATTCATGCCATCTACGCTTGTCATGATTCTAACCACATTATCCATTGGATAATTGCTCTGTGCCAAATCCTCATCGTTGGAGCAGCTGGCAAAAACTGCCGTTGCCAAAGCTGCCATTGTTAATATTTTAATTGCTTTCATATTGTCGAATTTTATGTTTTAATTTTAAGAAAGTTACTCGTGAGCCTCGCCCTTGATAGGGTCGCCTGTAGAACCCCAGCCAGAGATGTTTACATCGCCAAGTTTTATGACGTCACGTCCAACCTCTAGGTTGACTGTAGTAATCTTGCCACTCTCAAACTTAAAAGGAGTGCCGTTGTCGTAGATGAAGTCCTTGCCGCCAATGGTGATAGTAATCTTCTGAACACCATCCTGCGGGATGATGATGGAAGCATATTTCTTGTTGGCGGTTAATGCAGGCATGTCGAAGTCTGCTTTATCTTCTGCTACAGCAGATGGGGTGACAACCTTGGTCAGATAATTGACGGTTGCTTTTTTTGCGGCATTGCCTACAACTACCTTATCTACTGTAGGTCCATCGGCACCCCATTGATTCTTATAGGTAAGGTTCACCACAAGTTTAGCCATCACATGGGTAAAGGTAAGAGGTACTGTATGTTGGGCATCGGCACTGTAGGATAAGCCGTCTGGGTTGACTGCCACCAAGAGGTCGCTTTCCGTTTGCTTATTTGCATCGAATGTATATTCTCCGGCAGAAAGGTCGGATATTGCTGAAATAGGGTATACACCGATGAAATAATGCTTGTCGCGGTTGTTCTTCCAAAGCATCTGTGGATTGGATACCCATGAGCCGTTTGTCAGCTTATTGATGGCGTTATTCACCACACGCTCTCTTGTCTCAGGAGCAACAGTTGCATCGCCAGTCTAGGCATACACACTGATTTCATCACCCTCCTCAAAGGTTTGACCGCCTTTCGCATCTGTGGCAACACGTGTCATATTGCCGATACTGGTAGAAACGGTGATATACTTGGAGGTCTCGCCTCCGATACCATTCTCGTTGTCAGAACAACTTCCCAATGTCAAGACCATTGCCATCAGGGCAAAGAGATAAGTCTTCTTTTTCATTGTCTTTTACTATTTTATGTTTATATTCTTGTTTTGATTCTTGCTTAAATGAGAGGGTCGCTTAATCTTCAGGATTCAGAATCTCACCACGGTATATCCATTCCTCAGTCCAATCATCTATCTTCGTGCTCGTAAGATACATGTAAGGTTTCATCTCCTCAAATTCCAAGTTTATCTTGTACTTGCCGCCAGATTTCATGACGGGTGCTTCGATGTCGTAGTTGCTAACTACTCCCCCAGGAGAAATCAGTTGGATAAACAACTTGGTGGTATGAAAGCCATTGGCTGTCGGCATCAAGCGTAATGTTTCCGTTTTTAAAGTTTCGCCAGGCACTGCGATTCTCAAAGGTATATCACACTCTTCCTTGGTATAGCTTGCCGTCCCGAATGTTCCATCCTCATTCTTTTGCAGGGGAAGGAGTCCGGTTGCCACATTCAGAACCTTACCTATCATTGCAAAATTGTCAGGAACTCCTTCAATGAAGATGGTCAATTCTGCAAGTATATGTCGCATTTCATTTTTGGTTATGTAGTTGACATTTGATTTGTCAATAACGATGTCCGTGACTCCATAATAGGCATGGTCGGGAGAGGCACTTGGATTGGACAATCCAAACATGAGTTGGTTCATATTGAGGGTTGCCCTTGTAGTCTCACCGATAAAAAACGGTTCTATAAGGTTGGTGGCAGCCAGAATCTGATAATGCCCTACAGGAAGAGCGAAGCGTTGGCTTGCCACCTCCTGCGCACTTCCATAATGTTTTTCCTCTACTAATGAACCGTCATCGGCATTGAATATCCAGAGCTTCACATCCTTCACTTCCGTACCTTGATCGGCTTCATCTGCCCAAGTGAACGATACTGACAAGCCACCTTCTTCCTCGTCATTATGAACATCATGGTCGCAACTTGCCAACAGGCATGGGACGCATAGCAGCACCCATAACCAAATATTAAATCTTCTTTTTGCTTTCATTTTCTATCTTGTTTTATGGGTTACTGATGATTATCTGTTGTCTCTACTCGGCGAGCTTTATCCGCATCTTGGGTGCCGTCGCTACCATTTCCTATGGCAGTAATGCGACTTGCCTCTATGCCATTCTTCACAAGCCAAGTTTTTACGGCTTCAGCACGCTGGCGAGATATACGTTTATTGACAGCCACGCTGCCTTTTGTGTCACACCAACCTGTTACCGTCACCTTCATGTTCGGATTCTCTTTCAATGTTTTGAGAATATCATTCAATTTAGTCTCTTCATTTTGTTGGATGTCGATACTATTGAAGGTGAAATATATGACAGGGAAAGTCACCTTTGCAGATTCTTTTATGTCTTGTTCAGCAACTTTTGTTTCTGCCTTATCCACTGTCTCTTTCTGATTGACCTTCTCCGAAGAAGTTGGTTCCTGTAGTAGAACTTCCTTTTGTGGAACTGATGGAGTTTCTGCTATCTTGTTCTTCTTTTTAGAGAGGTATATCCCCAATCTTACTCCACTTTCCCAAACAAAGTTGTTCTTATGCAGATGCTCAGGCATTCCGTCCATACGTTCGCCAGTAAGACGAGTCAAACCGGAATAGATGCCCAATTTCAGGCATGAAGTCAGTTGGTAGCCCACCTGCAAGTCTGCACCATAACCCAAATGCCAGTTGGTAGAACCTTTCATCACCTTGGCATCATCGGTTATAGTCTGAATGTTAGCCTTGGTAGTTACTGCATATATATGAGGTGAAACAGCCAAATCCCATCGGCTGTTAGCTGTTTGATGGAACAGCCCAAGGAGATTAACGTTTACTCTTGCCCCATACCAACCCATTCTGACATGGCTTTTCAGATTGGCATACTCCCAACTGTCCATGCCTAAGACACCTGCCTTGTAAAGCACGCCATCGCTACCCAACCAATAGTTACGTTCTACGCAGCAGTCTTGTGCAGACAAGTTCATCTCTCCATACTTGGCAGATAACTCAGCCGAGAATATGGAGTTGAAACGATAGCCCCCATATAAGCCAGCAGCCCAACCGAGGTGCGTCTTGTCATGTCCAAAGCTTGAGAAAGTAGAGAAACCGAAAGGCATTCCACCCTCTACTCCGACGTACCAGCCTTGCGAACTATTCATTCCATCTTCTTTTACTTCTGCTTTCGCAAAAGAAAATGGAAGAATAAATGCAAGTATTGCAACCAGCAACCGATTTTTTGTTGTCAAATAATTTATCATCTCATTCATTTTTTTTACCGTAAAAATAAAGATCTATCTCCAATTACAGGACAAGTATCCACCATAAAGCTAATTCATCCATTCTATCCGAAACTCACTCCAGGAAATACAAGAGGTTTGTTAGGAAGATAAATATGGATGCGAAGAACAAATATATATAAAAGCGTTCCCTCTTGATGAAGTCACGAAAGCTATAGCGAGCCTTATAGTGATCATCAAGATATATCCTATACTCATGTATCATGGCATATCCCAAGATAATACCTAATATGAGTACAAACACCCCGATGATGATCAGGGCTAATTCTATCCTTGGTATGGTTTCTAATATTTCTTTCATGGTGCAAATATAGTGTTTTTCTTTCAAAAAGGGAGTCCTGTTACCCTGTTCAAGTGTCTACTTCGTAGGAAGTAGACACCCATTTTAACGATTTATTCCCTTTTATGATGCGTTTTTCTGATATTTATTGAAAAAATGGTTAATCCTGTTTTTTATCATCTGGGGCTGCATTTGCAACTTGTTCTTCTCGCCATTCGGTTGGCGTACAACCTTCCTTTGACTTGAAAATGCGGTACAGATAGGTACGGGCAGAGAAGCCGCATTCGGCAGAAACGATGTCGTTGCTATAATCTGGATATTCCAACATCATCTTTTTGGCAGCGTTGAGACGTATCTCACTGAGCCATATTCGGAAGTTAGAGTGCAAGCATTGGTCGAAGAACTGGCTCAGTTCGTTCTTTGAGATACAAAGCGTACGGGAAAGCGTCAGTATGTTTACATTACAGTCCTTATATCCTAAATTCGCACACCAGTCATCAAGACTCTTCTGGATGAAATCTCTGCGCTCGTCGGGAATTAACTGTAAAGATTCTATACTATCTGCGGAATCATACTGCTTGGCAGAAAGTGCCCCCCCATACCTATATTTAGTTCTCGCCAAGGCATAGCTTTCTTCTTCTTTGTCCAGGAGTTCTTCGGTAGGGATATAACTGCTGCCGAGAGCGATAAACGTAAGATTGAAGAACAGCAAGGCAAGCAATACGGCTGGACCTACTATATATAATAAGGTGGTAGAACAGATGGCAACTGGCATAGCAAGAACTGCAAGCCATAGAATGATTACACTTGCTCGGGAATATCTCACGTAAGGCAACAAATCCGTTGCCGCCATTGTCTCCAACATATTTTTACGCCTAATCATCTCCTGAATAATCATGTATATGCAATAGAAAACACTTACGCAAAACAGAGTCAGCATCAGATAAAGCCCCTCTCTGATATACAGGCTATGATGAAGACTGATACCCACGCAAAAGACCACAATGATGGCAGCATAAATGCCACTACACATCAGTATCATCTTTCTGCGGTTAGCACGGGTGGTTTCTATGTTGTAGATTCCTATGGAGATGAGCGAGAAGCAGGGGGTATAGAGGAGGATGTTGATGACCGCCCCCAGATTATCGTGCATAGCACGGAATCCGAAAGTCATCTGCAACACATATTGTATCGCTAGTCCTATCAGGGCAGCAACGATCATCCATCGAGAACGCTCATACCGCTTGTTCTCCCATTTTACATGCAGACGAGAGAGTGCTACGATGAAGGCATTGATGAGCATGAATATGAAGCATGCAAACTGAAATAGAAATAATGAATCCATACGCTTCTTATCTTTTGTTTACTTTCTTGTATTTTTGATTACTTGCTGTAGGATTATCTGGATTAGTCATCTGCAAATATCCTGCTGCAACAAGGGAGGTGATGTAACGTTCACGGTTCTTGGAATGCATACTGACACCAATTCTGTCAAGTATCTCTTTGGTTGTACGAGGTACGGAACAGAAGTTAACAATATCCTTTTCCTTGTTCGTCAATGTTACTCTTTTAGTGTCTAAGTCGGTGCCAGAGTGTCTAAGTCCGGTATCTAAGTTGGTGTCAGAGTGTCTAAGTCCAGTGTCTAAGTCTGTGTCAGAGTGTCTAAGTCCAGTGTCTAAGTCTTCGACTTGGTTACTTTCTCCTCTCCAAACTGTAATCACAAATTCCTGTGCCTTGTCATTATTCATAAACGTGACATTGATATCTTCGTCAAGTGCACGAGTGATGCCGCTACCTACACCAGTGTATGGCAGCAAGTATATGGCATTGTTAAAAAGGAACGTATTGCGAGGCATGGAAGTTCCAGCCTTGATGTCATCAATAGTGAGTCCGTTAGGCAATGCACCCGGACTGTGAATCTCAACACGATTGTCGAAAATGAAAATGCGAACAGGGGCTTTCATGTTCAGCGAACGATGTACAAGGCTGTTTACCGTGAACTCAACCAAACTGGTGTAAGGTATTTCCAACTTACCCATGCTGTTGAATTCATCTCCCACCTGCACATTATGCAGGTTACGAGTGAAGAAATCCATAATAGTATCATATTGGTGAAGCAGATTTCCCTCCATATCTGCATCATTCACTTTGTCACGAAATACCTTGCCGCCGATGCTGTTGCCAGCAAAACAGATGCATTTGGCTGTCATCATTGGCATCCAGCGTTGGGTGTATTTGCCAAACAGAAGCATAGCAGCAACTGTCAGTGTTCCATCAGGACGGATAAATCGCAGATTGCGAAGAATCTTCTCACAGTCATGTCCCTTAGCTATGGCAGAGCATATCATATCAAGTGATGCTTCATTAAAAGCGTCACCTGTCAAGCCTTTCTTTTCCAACACTCTTTCAAAACGGTTGCCAAGAAACTGCTTGATAGTCGTTGCATCAAGGTCGTTGACAGTTGCGTCCCTAACACCTGCCTCGTCTGGAGCAAAACTACCGCAGTCGGTCATCATTTCTGCAAGTTCGGCATTATCGAACACTTTACGCTTGTCAGCACCATTCTTCACCCATACGATTCCCTTGTTGTCATGATAAGGCTTGTTGAGTCCTTCCTTCACAGTAGCAATAACCAAGTTGCCATCCTCGACCTCAACAGTATCTATCTTTATCAGAATGGATGGCACTACGTTTTCTGAAGCAATGTCACTCAACAAGTTGGTTGTTTCTTGTACCTCAGAATACGACAAGGCATTGATCTCTCCAGTCTTATCCTTTATACCAACTACCAATTTGCCACCATGTGAATTACTGAACGCCACTAACTCACAGGCAATATCATATTTGTCGAGAATGCGTTCCTTGAACTGCACCCCCGACACCTCGCCAGCCTTTATCTGTTTCAATATATCGTTCATCATTCTTTGATACATTCTTTGTTCAACAAATCGTTTACATCCACTTTCAGCAAATCAGAAATCCGTATTAAGGTTTCCAAGTCTGGTTGGCAAGTGTTGGTACACCATTTTGAAATGGTAGCTTGGTCTTTGCCCAGCATTTCTGCCAGCCACTTATTGGAACGTTTGGTTACCGCCAACATTATCTTTAATCTGTTTACATCTTTCTTTGCCATACTATATATATAAATAGGTAAATACGCTTGCAAAAGTACGAAAATAATTTCAGAGAAAGGAACAATAGCCTCAAAATGTTTACGAAACATGCAAATAATTGAGTATTTCGCAATATTGCCCGTTTCATAAATAATCATAAAAACAAAGTAAAAAAAGGTGTTTTTTGGAAAATTAGATTTATCTTTGCATATATATTTGAAGGCGTTCTTTGCATATTGCAAAATACAGAAACGAGCAGAAGTCCGCTCGTTTCCATATTGTTACCTATATAATATAGGCAAACGCCCAACTTCTTGATTTTCAATCAAAGTCCAATTTAGAGCGAGTTAGAACTTTTAACTTATCATACAGCTCCTGCAAAGAAGTGATTGGCAAACGTGATTGTTTCTTATCCTTTTTATCAGCAAGACGATAAAGTTTATTAATATTTCCACCCGAACCTATAATATTGACACCTTGAAAATCAGCAGTTAAACGAGTCAAGTCACTTTTCATCTGTTCCCAACTACCTTCTCTTACAGAATTGCTCAACATTCGGACGGTACCTATATTATATGATAGAGACTGTACCAACTCTCCGTTGATGAGAAAATTTATTTCCGTACTTCCCCCACCGACGTCTACATATATATAGTTTCCGGCACGGTCTTCCAAACACTCGATATGATTGTTATAAATCATACGTGCTTCCTCTTGACCGTTAATCACTTCAATGTTGATTCCCGTATCTTTCCATACCTTTTTGATTACAGACTTGCCATTTTGGGCATCACGCATGGCAGAAGTGGCACAAGCCCTATAGTTTGTCACTTCATAAATTTTCATCAATTGTCGGAAAGCCTTCATCAACCTGCGCAATTTCATCACCTTTGCATCCGACACTTCTCCCAAGGAAAAAACATCAAAGCCTAAACGTAGAGGTACACGCAGGAGCATCACTTTGGAAAGGCGCTTATTGGCTAGATTCTCATTATTCTTCACCTTTTTGATTAACAACCGCACTGCGTTAGAGCCGATGTCAATAGCTGCGTAACATTTACTATCAGTCATTCGTTATATGTGATTTGTAATACTTATATAGTTCTTCTTGCGAGCGAAAAGATTCTTCGGTATCCGTTGTCCAAAGGCAGTTCTTACCGCTTCCGTCGACAACGCTACCCTGACAATTACCCCGGAGTCCAAAATCAATGACTTTCCATAAATCCTCCTTGATTCGAGAATCATAAACGGGAGTGATTACTTCCACCCTGTTATCCAAGTTGCGCGGCATCCAGTCCGCCGAACCGATAAAAGTCTTATTCTCTCCACCCGCTGCATAAATCAAAGAAATCTTCAAAAGATCGCAGCTTAAAGAAAATGAACAGATTTGTATAGTGATGAACAAAAAAGAGGTGCATCGTGCATTACGACACACCTTCTTGTTGATTTATATCTATATAAACCTATAATTTAAATTAGATATTCAAACTTTTGATATCAATTTGATTGAATGTAGATAAAATATAAAGAACAAGTCTGATGAATCCTCAAATTCAATAAATTGACTCATGGCCATCACAATCTATTTGGCTATTCATGCCACCGTTATTGCTTATTCTAACTCTTCAAAAGAGTAGGAACAGCGTGCAGGCAAAAGATCAGTCCATGAATTACTATCGATAGCATCTCACAGAGAAATGGTATATTTCAGTCCTTTATCGGGAGCCACAATAAAGTTCGTTACCTCGAAATTTACATCGCCACCTTTGATACCCTGTTTAAACCCGATACGGACAGTGTAACGCGTATGTGGCTTTAAGGTCATATCCCGGAAATACACCAATAAAGTGTCATGCGCTGTCTTTTTCAGTTTCAAAACAAGATCCGTCACATTGGTGATAGAGAGCGTCACTCCTTGCTCATTACGACTTACCTCTTCAATCTTCACGCACTTTTCAAAAAAGGGACGAAGCAAGTCTTCTCGTCCTATCAGCAACTCATGAAAATAAGCAGCAGTACGGCGATTGTCTAAAGCTTCGCGGATACCTTGCAAAGAGCGTTCCTTCGCAAAGACAAACGTCATGGTACGGTGTTCTCCTTTCTCAAAGTCGTAATCAGTCTGAATCGGCTGATGAATATCGGAAGTACCGATCATCGTAAGGTTTTTATCCAAACACCACTGAATGGCTTCAGGCATATACAAATGACCGTTTGCCACTTCGATACCGTGCATACAGCCTTCTTGATAGAGTGCTGTATGTTCTGGCCACCACTTGGTCGTATCCGGTTGTTGACTATCCCATCCGGGATGGTTCCAAAACATAAAAGCGCCCTGCTTTTTGGCTTCACGAAAAGCATCCTTGTAGTCTTTTTGTTCCAATGGATTGGAATCAGACAAGAAGATGGCATTAAAGTGTCCGGGTGCCATGGCTCGCGTAATCTCACTGCCCTTAATCAAAAGTATCCCCAACTTCTCAGCTTGTTCCCGACAAAGGTCGAACGAACGGTTATGATCCGAAACAACATCCTGTTTGTGAGGGCGGTACTCAATATGTTCTGTCAGTGAAATGGCATCCAGTCCATCCCGGTAGGCTTCATCTACACGCACGGTAGGCCAAACCAGACCATCGGAGAACACAGAGTGCATGTGAAAGTCACACTTCAACGTGGTATATCCGTCCAAATCAGGAACCTGAATTTCATTCCGGCGTTGCGCCTGTCCACTCATCAAGCAAGTGGTCAAAAGGAATGCACTCACCAATACTTTCTTTACTTCCATATAATCTATTAATTTAAATGATGAATTTACTATTTCCAAGCAGGGTTTAGAGGCAATAAAGCAGGATTATCCGCATACCGACAAAGTTCCATTTGGCTGATTACTGAATGCTCCATCAATCCACATCCTCTCCAAAAAGACATTGGCGCAGCGACGGATAAAAGTGGCACACTACCCATGCCGGAAAGGACTTTTGCTCTATGATTCATGTATTTGATGATATATGCCTGTTATTGATATGGTGGCAAAAATACCGGCATCATATTACATAGCAGTTAAGTGGCAGAAACGTTTCAATGACAAAATAAAGTACGTTTTTTTACATTAATCGATTACAATCCACCTACCCGGAACCTCTCCCCGAACTCCTCATACTTGGCAACGATACCTTAATATATACGAGCGGTCATCTTTGACTTACCGGTTTTTTTATGTAACATTTTCTTAACGCTTTCGAATTTGGAACTTAACCAGTTTCGCTTTCCCTGTAATACGGATATGCCTTACTTTGCGACCGTTTTTAAGAGTTATTGACTACTTGTCAACAAAGGATTTTTAGTTATTAAATATTGTTATATGAAATTACGTTACTTACAGATTGCATCGTCTATCTGTATTACATGCTGTCACTTAGGGATGTCTCATCCTGCTCTTGCATCACAGACTTACAGCAAGATGTTGACCAAAGAGTATGTTGTGACAAAGAAGAATGTCAACGGTACCATTGTTGACAAGGATGGAAACCCACTGATTGGAGTAACCATCTTTGAGAAAGGTACAGACAACGGATGTATCACAGATTTCAACGGCCAATACCAGCTCTCGCTATCCAATCGGGATGCTGTCATTGTCATCTCCTACGTTGGATACAAGACACAGGAACTGAAAGGAGACCAGCTGGTCGAGAAAATTGTGCTCGAAGAAGATGCAGTTGCGCTGGATGAGTTGGTCGTTGTCGGATACGCCGTCCAGAAAAAGAAAGAACTGACCGGTTCAACCTCCTCACTCAAGGCCAGCGACAAAAAGCTTTCGGTAACAACCAGCTTGGACCAGATGATGCAAGGTAACCTGAGCGGTGTAAACATTACGAACGCATCAGGTATGCCCGGTGGAGCTGTCCGTGTCAGCATCCGTGGTGTAGGGTCTATCAACGGCTCAAACGAACCATTGTTCGTCATTGACGGTATACCTGTAAGCAACTCGGACAATTCAGGCGTCAACGGACGCTTTGGTGGTAGCGTGCAGAATCCGCTGTCCATGCTCAATCCCAACGACATCGAGTCAATAGACGTACTGAAGGATGCAGCGGCAACGGCCATCTATGGTTCGAGAGCTACCAACGGTGTTGTGATGGTCACCACCAAGAGAGGAAAGAAAGGCCAACGGACAACCGTAAATCTTAGTGCTTCATACGGTTTGCAGTCACTTCCCAAGGAAATCGAAATGGCTGACTCGGATCTTTACCTTACTGTTCGTAACGAAGCCGTCAACAACTACAATACCCAAAACAACCTGAAACCGGGAGACAACCTCTACAAGACTCTGGAAGTCAACCCCCGTCCGGGACAACCCGATACAGACTGGATCGATCTCATTACTCACGACCAAGCAGCCGTACAAAACTACGAGGTTTCGGTTTCCAGCGGTAGCGAAAAGACGCGTTTCTACTCTTCTTTGGGATACTTCGACCAGGAAGGTATTATCCTTACGAACCGATTCCGGAGATATTCACTCCGCACCAATGTCGACCACGACATCTCCAACGCCTTCCAGACTGGGGTGTCCATTGCACTCAGCAAAACCATTAACAACCGCGTTCCCAATGACAACGTCGGCAACGGCATCTTTACACGCTCCATCGAGCAGCGGCCGTTTGATGTGCCGTTCAAAGAAGATGGAAGATACATGATTGGAGGCGTGGATATTCCACGACACAACGGGATCCAGGTCCTAAATGAACAAAAGTCCAAAAACGAATGGTACAGAGTGCTGGCCAACGCCTACCTGACCATCAAACTGTTGGAAGGACTGGAATACAAGCTCAGCCTGAGCGGAGACATCCGCTATTCAAACGACTATCTGAAGCTGACTAAGGACCATCCCTACGGCAGTCCGAAAGGTGAGATTACAGACTATCGTTCGATGATGCAGAATTATCTGATCGATAATACATTGACTTATACCAAACAGATCAAGGACTTCAATTTCACGGCATTGGGAGGGTACTCCATGCAAGAAATCAACACAGATGCCAGTTCTATTGTCGGCAAGGACTTCCCGTCTTCACAATTTGACTACATCAACGCGGCAGGTAGAATCAACAGCGCTTCTACCACCGGAGGAAAGAATCGACTCATCTCTACCTTCTTCCGATTGAACATGGGTTATGCGGACAGATACCTTTTCACCTTCTCTATCCGTGCAGACGGTTCATCCAAGTTCGCTGACGGTAACCAATGGGGTACCTTCCCATCGGTGTCAGGTGCTTGGCGCATCAGCAACGAATCCTTTTTTCCAAAAGACGGAATCATCTCGGACCTGAAGCTGCGTGCCAGCTGGGGTATGACCGGTAACCAGGAAGGAATTGGAAACTATGACTCCCGTTCACTGGCAAATGGCGGACACAACTACAACGGCCAGGACGGCATTGCTATCACCACCCTGGCCAATCCGGACTTGAAATGGGAAAAGTCCGACCAGACAAACATCGGTCTGGACCTGTCGCTGTTCAATGACAGAGTCACTGTCGGTATGGACTATTTCATCAAGAACACGAAAGACTTGCTTTATGACCGCCCGCTGCATACTACAACTGGATTCTCATCCATTACCCAAAACATCGGCAGCATGCGAAACACCGGTTTCGAATTCAATGTAGAGAGTCACAACATCATGAACGACCGGTTCAGCTGGGATACACAGTTCAACATCTCAACGATCAAGAACAAGCTGACCTCACTGATTGATGAAAAGCCCATTCCTGTAGGCAACCATGTCCTTCAGGTGGGACAACCCATCGGATCCTTCTACATGTATAAAATGGATGGTATCTATCAAGATAATCAAGAGGTTCCTGAAAAACTTTATGCCAAGGGGGTTCGTGCCGGTGACATCAAGTATGCAGACAAGGACAATGATGGTGATTTGACACCCGCCGACAAGGAAATCGTCGGAAAGCCCCTTCCGGATTTCTTCGGTGGTCTCACCAACCGGTTCAGATACGGCAATTTCGACCTGACCATCTTCAACACTTTCTCCGTTGGCAACGATGTCTATGCTACCGGTATGGGTGGTATTGATGCCGTTGGACACAACAACTACGGCATGCGTAAGGACATTGCTGCCAACCGATGGACCGGCCCCGGCACAAACAACTCGATACCTCGTGCCATGATCAGCACGCACAACACACAGGCATCTACCTACCTGCTTCATGATGGCTCATACTTCAAATTCAAGGATGTGACACTGGGGTATACCCTTCCGTCAAACCTGACCCAGAAGCTGAACATCAGCAATATGCGTGTGTACCTGTCCGCACAGAATCTGTGGACCATCAGCTCTTATCCTGGATATGACCCTGAAGTCAGCTACTCAGTCAACAATTCCAAGACAATGGGCGAGGATGCCATGACCGTTCCTCAGTTGCGTACGTTTGTCTGCGGCTTCAATCTTACTTTCTAAATATAATTCATTTATAATCGATATTCATCATGAAACTAAATCATCTGATATATACATTAATGCTGGGCACCGCGTTGGGTACCAGTTCCTGCTCCTGGTTGGATCTGGAACCTGCAACGGCCGTCTCACCCTCCATTCTCGGACAAGGTGAAGTGGAACAACTGCTAACCGGTACCTACCGCTCGTTACAGAACGACCCGGGTCGCGACACCTGGGTACTCTTTGACATGCGGGGCGAGAATCTGATCAATACCTACCTGAGCGGTTCCAATGACTTTGTAAACAACGAGATACCCTCCAATAACGGTACGCTGCTTACGATGTGGCGTGGTTACTACAAGGCCATTTACAATGCCAATACCACCCTTTCCATCCTTTCCAATTTGGAGCCCAGTGAAAAGAACACCCATATAGAGGCACAGGCTCGTTTCCTCCGGGCATACGCCTATTACTGTCTGGCCACACGCTGGGATGGTGTTCCCATCATCAAGGACAATACCCTGGAGAACGTAAAGCGTGACAAACAGTCCGCTGTGTTCAACTTCATCAAGGAAGAGTTAAGTTTTTGTATCGATGAAGGACATTTGAAACCTTTTGGTGAAACTTCGGGCGCACCCTTCACGGTAAGCCTCGAAGCAGCCCAAGCTCTGATGGCACGCTTGGCCCTGACAACCGGAGATATGGAAACGGCCAAAAATATGGCTGAAACGCTGATCGCAAATCCCAAATTCAAACTCAGCGAAAACTACGACAACATCTTCACGACAACCAACAACAGCGAGATAATCTTCAGTTTCCGCAACAACACTAGCGAAGGAGGCCAGAACTTGTACGCCCTGTTCACCACCTACAACTCACCGATGAAAGGAAGCTGGTTTCTCTGCCCGTCTCCCGAATCGGAGAAACTGTTCGAGGATCCGGCTGATACGCGCAACAACACCTGCATCACTACGCTGGAGAGCGTTTCCGAAACCTATATCATCATGAACAAGTTCAGAGATTTTACGCCGCTCATCGTTTCACGTATTGCAGAAATGTACCTGATTAGTGCGGAAGCACAAGGACGGAACGGACTGAATAGACTGAACGAGCTGCGCCGTTCAAGAGGATTGAATCCGTACAACAACTCGGATATTGCTTCGGAGGAAGACTACCAGAAGAAAGTAGCCCTGGAACGCAGAAAGGAACTTTACTGTGAGGGCTTCCTGTTTTTTGACCTGATTCGTACCAACAAGATTTCCGAAGAGGTAGTGTCCATGAACGGAAAGACAAACCTTTATCTTCCCTTGCCGGAATCAGAGGTGCAATACAATCCCAACCTCAACGAATATAACTGATAAACCAATCCCTGTTATTCATCGTTGCCCTGCTCGGTCGGGATACTGTTGGTTTCTGTTGGGACAGCCTGCCAACCTCTGTTTCGATTGGAATGTGAAGGGCAACGGAAATAGTCACTATCGGGCGTTGGGAATACCCCAACGCCCAACTTTTAATGGATTCTCATGAAAAAACTGAAAACCGCCTTTATTTCCCTACTGTGCTTGTCTTGCATGACAATATCCAACAAGGGATCAGCTTCAAACCCGGTACTGCGTATTTCGGACGGGTGGGTGGCAGACACCATTGCGCCGGCACTGATACATTACCGATTCGCCGGATATGACTCCATCAGCCAAGCGCACCAAAATGTAGACGTTCTCGAGGTCGACCTGACCTCCCCAAGTTATGATATACAGCTTGTTTACGAAGAGCATGGGGATTCCCTATCTTCTGTAGCGGAACGCAACAATGCGGCTGCCGCCATCAACGGAACCTACGAGGCCGAAGCATCGTTCATCAAAATCGGAGGTAGACTCCTTGCCCAAAACCGTTTGGACAGCACACACATTCGATACTGGAAACACGAAGGTGCCTTCCTGTTCGATGACGACAACAAGAACATCGACATCCGATTTGCCAGCGACTCGACTTTTCTTTCACACCCCGCAGCAAACATTTTATCCGGTGCTCCCATGTTGATAGACAACAACGATCCTGTAGGGCTGAATTTTACCGGAAACGTAGAAGGAATGGACCTGAACAAGCTTGATTACGAAGACTTCAGAAGGCACCAGGGAGTGAGACACCCGCGGACAGCGGTAGCACTTACAGAGCATAAGAAACTGCTTTTGATAACCGTTGACGGAAGAAGTACCCAGGCGGCAGGAATGTCTGCAAACGAACTGACCCGATTTCTACTTACTTACTTCTGCCCCCAATCAGCCTTGAACCTGGATGGTGGAGGGTCCACTACCATGTGGATTGCCTCTTCAGAGCAGCGAGTAGGAGGGGTCGTGAACCATCCGACTGACAACAAGAAATTCGACCATGCGGGACAACGCAGAGTAACCTCGTTCATTGTCATCAAATCATCTGAAAACCATGAATAAATATCTCAGTTTCATCTTTGCTTCAGTGCTCACACTCACGGGCGTACAGCTTTCCAAAGCCAGCAATCCATCGGATTCCCTGGCCATCGTATCGGCCAAATGGGAGAGAACATCTTCACTGCAAGGCATCCAGTTGAAACAAGCTTCGATAGAAGGCCTGTTTGGAGGCAAGCAATCCATCAGCATCCTGACCATTGGAAGAGCGGAAGGCTATACAGCCTTTATTGCTACGACGGACTCGCTGACCACCACTAGCCAATTGGCTGAACAAAGCCGTTCTTCTGCAGCCATAAACGGGTCGTACTTCAGTATCAAGGAAGGCTTCTCTACCTGTTACCTCCGTAAAAATGAAGCGGTAATAGATACGACAACTACCGAAGAAAGGCATTTGCGTGTCAATGGTGCCGTACACATGGTGGATAACAATATCCGGATCATACCATGGAACGACGAAAATGAGAAGAAAGGGTTCCCGCTGGATGGGGATATACTTGCGTCCGGACCGCTCTTGATGCAGGACGGCAAGACGTGTGACTTCACGACGATAGATCGGGAATTCTCAGAGACCAGACATCCCAGAAGTGCCATTGCACTCACAAAAGAAGGTGACATAATGCTGGTAGCGGTAGATGGAAGGGCAGAAGGGCACGCAGATGGAATGTCCATTGCAGAACTTGCCTATCTTTTGCGAATTCTGAAGGCACATTGCGCACTTAATCTGGATGGAGGCGGTTCTACCACCTTATGGGTGAATGGTCAAGTGGTCAACCACCCAAGCGACAACAAGAAATTCGACAACAAAGGAGAAAGAAAAGTCCACAACATCATAGCCGTTCGAAGATTGACAAATCCATAGAGTACAACATGCTTGCTCACAGACAAATCGGGGAGTACTGCATCAATCATGCAGGAACAGTCTGAACAGGGAGGCCCTCGAATGGCTTGAAAGGACGGGGAACGGGAAGGT